>ERZ889078.221-NODE-221-length-52302-cov-9.731047_pt1 | contig 52302 bp, 40 predicted proteins | sample MGYA00521266_ERZ889078 | MGnify/ENA primary metagenome ERZ889078 (study PRJEB32303, sample SAMEA104408618) | aquatic metagenome | biome: Brackish water; feature: Pelagic; material: water | place: Baltic Sea | collected 2014-06-16T06:34:00 | depth 76,534 m ... | reverse complement strand
GACTGAAGGTACAGGACTCATGGTGTTATCCATCTGAAACCGTTTGTACTTGTTTGTTGCCGTGTTATGATAGGGGAGAAGATGAATTTCAGGTAGGGATGTGAGGAGGTAGGGAGGTGGTGAGGTAGGGAGGTAGGGAGGTTGGGTGTTCCTGCATTGTTGTATTGATTTGAGAAAATCAATGATTGCATTGATATTGGTCGGGGTGTCTGTTATTCCTGGGATGACCGGAAACCGGATGATGACATTTTTCTTCTCTTCGAAAAGAAGTTCCAGGTTTTCGAGGATGCCCTTGTTGGAAACCCCTGTATATTTAAGGTGTTCCGTCTCATCCATGAGTTTCAGGTCATATAGGAACAGGTCGGTAAATGGCATCACACTATGGATATCCTCTTCCGGAGCGTACCCTGTTGTATCCAATGCTGTGTGGAATCCACTGGTTTTCAGGGATCGGAGTAATTCACGACAAAATTGAGGCTGATTTAGTGGTTCTCCTCCGGAAAGGGTTACTCCACCACCTGATTCTTCATAAAAGATCCTGTCTCGTTCTACCTGTTGAATGATTTCATCAACACCAACTTCATACCCAGTGATCTCTTCTTTGTCAAAAATCCCGCCTTCAAGTGTCAGATGTCTGACCGATTGCTGTGGTTCGTCCGACCGGCTCTCCGGATTGTGACACCACCAACAGGAGAGTGGGCATCCTTTGAGAAAGATGGTGGTACGGATGCCGGGACCGTCATGAACAGCAAACCGTTTGATATCGAAAATCACACCTCTAGTCACAATAAAATTGAATTTTCTTACGAAGGGCATCCTGGCAGACCGGGCAGAACCCTGAAGCATTGTTGTCTTTCATCCTGCAGTTCATCATCGGACTGAAAATCCCTTTAGCCATATATCCTCCTCCTTCATACATCCCAACCACGTGCTGGTAGATCGAATCGCGTGGAGTAGGTGTCGGGATTGAGTCGCATATCGTGACTTGCCATTTGGAAAAGGAATCAACATTCGTAGTAATATTCGGTTCCCAGGGCTCCACCTGCAGGTTGTAGAACCCATCGTAGTTTACACCACCAATATACTCATCTGCCAAACCACCAAAGGCGTGTCCAAACTCGTGGATTGCAACAACTTCACTAACACTATGATCAACAGTACTCTGGCAGTAGTGGTTGTAAAAACCACCACCACCGTATTTTTTACTGTTGTTCAGTATTATGATCTGGTCATAAGGAGCGTTTGCCGCAACATCCCGCATGTTCCAGGTATCCGGTGTGGTGAGGTAACGATCGCTTCCAAACGTTGAAAAACTGCTGTTGAAGCCTGTATTGACATATACTTTCTTTCCTGGGATGTCTACTCCCGAACTTGCTGATGGCGATTCCACAGCCCGGAAATTGATCTTCTCTGTATATTCTGAAAAAGGTGCCACAGAGAGAAAATAATCACTGATTCTTCGTGCATCTTCCAGGAATTCTGGCATCTCTTCCATGGTATATCCCTCTGCAAGAAAGACAATATCCAGGTGATCTGTAGCATCACCTTGAATATAAATCCCGGAAACCGGATACTGATCTGGCGTTTCATGCAGAATGAAATAATCCTCCGGGTCAATCTCAAGGGTTAACAAAGGGGAGAACTCTCCTGTTGTATATTCCCTGTTTTCCAGGATAAATCTGGCCGGCTGAAGCGGAAAAGGCATTGTAGCTGTCATCGGGTAGGCTCTGGGAACCTCTTTTGCTTCAGGTGTTCCCTGGAACTCCTCAAAGAGCGAGGAGAACCCTTTACGATATAGAAGTTGTCCGGTTGCAGAGTCGTACAGAGAGTAGCGGTAGTTTCCTGAATTCCATGGGTCGATGAGGTTTTTGTGTGGACCTCCCCATAATGGCTCCTCTTTTAGTTGCCGGATGTAGACTCTTGTTTCAACGTCATTCCCTGCCAGGAGATAATCAATCCGCAGGGTTTTATCAGTGAAGAACTGATCAAAGATACTGTTTGTGACAGTCTTTACAGCGGGAGGATTATTGGAAACATCCTGACCGTTTACAGAAAACGAAGCCAGGAGCAAAACAATGAAAAATGCAACCTTGATCATACGGGTATTTTTCATGCAAAAATAGAGAAATAGAGCATTATAGACTGTATTGAATGCAACCTTTGTATTTACCAGTGTATTAATCATTAGTAAGGTAGATGTTAAAACTGTTAATTTTGTAAAAAAAATAAGATATGAATAAGCTCCCTATCCGGTTATCTGCACTGGCTATATTACTCCTGTCATGGTTACCATTATCATATGCACAGGAACTTCACGACAAAGCAATCCGGGCTTTCCGGCAAAATGAAGTGCCAGACAATCCTTATATGCCTCCCTCAAACAACCAGATACAACAGAAACCAGGGTATAGGTTTATAAATTCATCTGTATTTACCACCCAGGTGAATGTTGATGTAAATGGCAACAACATTCCCGGGGATGCTGCCAATGAACCCTCTATTGCCATTAACCCCGGAAATCCTGCGAATATGTTGATTGGATGGCGGCAGTTTGATAATATAAACAGTAACTTCAGACAGGCAGGGTACGGTTACACCAATGATGCCGGGCAATTCTGGACTTTTCCGGGTGTGATTGAACAAGGGATTTTTCGATCCGATCCTGTCCTGGATTCGGACCTGGAGGGCAATTTTTATTATAACAGTCTAACTTACGATGGCTTATATACCTGTCAGGTTTTTCAAAGCGACGATGGTGGAATGTCGTGGGATAATGGAACAGGGGCGAGGGGAGGAGATAAACAGTGGATGGTGATTGATAAAGGCGAAGGAATCGGAACCGGAAACATTTACTCCTTTTGGACATCTGATTACAGTTCATGTTTCCCGGAATTCTTTACACGTTCAACAGATGGAGGGAGTTTTTATGAGAGTTGTGTTTTGGTCCCTGGCTATCCCCGGTGGGGTACAATGGCAGTAGGCCCTGATGGCGAACTCTATATTGTTGGCCAGAGTGAGTGGAGTAGTCTGGTGGTTGCGAAGTCGACAACTGCTAAGGATCCCGGTGCACCGGTTTCATGGGATTTTTCGGTCGATTTCGCTATGGACGGTTACCTGAATTTCCAAACAGCAGTCAATCCTGCCGGATTACTTGGTCAGGCCTACATTGATGTAGATCGTTCACAGGGAGCAGGAAGAGGAAATGTTTATGTTCTTGCTTCAATGACAAGTAATACTTCGTCTGATCCAGCAGATGTCATGTTTGCAAAAAGCATTGATGGTGGTGTTACCTGGAGCGATCCCATGCGGGTTAACGATGACCCTCAAAACGATAAATATCAATGGTTCGGAACCATGTCTGTTGCGCCCGATGGCAGGTTAGATGCTGTATGGCTCGATAACAGGGATGCTCCTCAGGGCTCCCTGTTCTCAGCTTTATATTATGCGTATTCCGATGACCAGGGAGAGACATGGTCAATCAATGAAAAGCTCTCAGATGCGTTTGATCCTCACCTTGGGTGGCCACAGCAGGATAAAATGGGCGATTATTTCGACATGGAATCCGATAATGAAGGGGCACATCTTGCCTGGGCTAATACCCTGAACGGGGAACAGGATGTCTATTACAGCCATATCACACCAACCTACATCGGCATTGAAGATGCAACTCAAACAACAAATTCCCTCTCCCTGTCATGTTATCCGAATCCTGTTGTCAGCAGAACCACGTTCAGGTATATTGTGCAAGATGAAGGATTCACAAAAATGGATCTGATCAATCTGTATGGGCAAGTCGTTGAAAATCTTGTAAAAGGAATCCAGAAACCTGGAATGCATACGGTGAACTTTGATGCAGAAAAACTTCGGGCAGGATATTATTATGCAAGTCTTACAGTTGGAAACAAGAAATCAGTTATTGGCGTTGTAAAGATCAAGTAGAATAATGTACGATTAATGATTAATGATTAACGATTAACGATTGCATTTTTGATTTTGGATTTACGATTTTCGAATTATTTTCAAATCTCAAATAAATTGTAGATCAAAAATTGTCAATCGGCAATACAATCGTTAATCGTAAATTGTCCCTTGTAAATCACTGTTATACAATCGTTAATCGTACCTTGTAAATCCCTCTTACTGTGCAATCATCTTTTTCACACTGCTTTGCCCTCCAACTCGAAGCGCGCAGAAATAGATACCCCTGGGTTGACCATTGGTTTGCCACGTGTATGTATATTCTCCTGCCTGAAGATACCCGGAAGCCAGCGTTTCTATCATCTTTCCATAGATATTGTACACCTCTAAAGTAACAACATCTCCTTTTTCAAGGCTGAAAGTGATGGTCGTTTTTGAATCAAATGGGTTGGGATAGTTTTGTTCCAGGCTAAAATTGCTTTCCTTGCCTGATATGATCTCTTCAGCGGATGTCAATATATTTGTATTTATGGCACCGAAAGTGGGGAGCATTTCAATAAAATCACCAGTCCCATTGGGATAACGTCCTGTCGTGGTGTCGGGCTTTTGTGCAAGGAAACTGATCTCATCCACCAAATTCAGGCTGGCATCAGAGAGAATAATGACCTCACCGGAAGCCGACAGTTTCATATCTGCATGCAGCCCTTCCTGGGTCAGATCTTTATCGGCCCAAACGATAAGGTATCCACCAGCCAGGATGACAGTATCGGGAAACATCCACAGGTTGGGCTCGGCTGCATCATCAGAGAGGTAATATCCTGATAAGTTGATATCTTCCGTTCCGTTGTTATAGAATTCTATCCAGTCGTCATACTCGCCATCCTGATCCACGACAGTAGTTTCATTGTCGGCCATAAACTCATTGATTACAAGATCTCCTGTGATGCTGATCTCGTAAAACTCATATTCTGCCCGGACAGGCATGAATGCCACGGCATCCTGGTTTTCAGCATAAATATAATATTGGATATCTGTAGAGCCGGCCGTTAGGAAAACACCATAGATCCCATCTCCTGCCTGGCCGTCTCCATGGTTCCCGTCATCATACATCATCAGTTTGGTAAAGAGTCCGGTTGCACTGCTGCGATAAGCAAGATATACAACATCTTCCTCTTCGAGGTTTGCTGTAAAGGTAATTTCATCACCGGGAGAAACCTGTACAGGAATATGTAACACATCGGTAATGGAAGGTGCCGTGTATTGAAACTCGGTAAGGGATTGGAGATAGTTCACCCGGGCATCCATGAGTTGGACAATACCAATGATCCCTTGTGGACCGCCACCCACCTGATTATAAAGGTTACCGGTGAAGTTACTGTACGTGTAAAACTTATTTGGGTCAGCCAGCACATCAGCGTCAATGATATCCTGAATTTCCAATGCCCTGGTTTCATACCAGTCATTTTCAAAATTCTCTTCTATCATCGTCTTCATGTGTGCAACATACATTTTTTTATACGTTTCGTTGGAGAGTATTTTACTGATTATCGGGTAGGTACTTTCATTGATATTAGCAAAAGGGCTAAGGTGCTGTAACTGTGAAGTGTTCAGCTGACCCAGTGTTTGATGCGTGGTGAATACGCCAAAGCTTTCATTCAGATCCCATGGGATAGGGTTAAACCGGCCATTGTCATCTTTATAGAGATAATGATTTTGGGGGTTGTTAATCGGGCCATCGAGGTTCACCAACAAATTGGAAAAGGCAAGAAACCAAAGGTGATTGTCGATATTCAATACGTTGTCGACAACCGTATTGTGGTTATTCAGCGTGTCGAGGAACCAAACCAGTTCCTGCCAGCCAAAATCAGATTCAAGTTGATAAAGATCATAGTAACTGCTTGAGTCTGTGCCAAAATACTCCCAAACACCACCCATTTGTCCGGGAGGCACACCATCGGCAATTTCACCCTTCACTCTTGGGTTTTCATCACTTTTATAATGTGTGCGCATAAAAAACTTATCCACATCCTGATCGTTCGTGTATAGTCCGAGGTAAGTCCCATTTATATACACATTTGCATAGTTTGATAGTCCGGCAGGCATATATTTACGGGCGATCTCATAACTCAAAACCTCCCTCACAAAGCTGGGATCTTTGAAAACATTAGCCAGTTTGATCGTACCATAATCCTCATAAAGCTGATCATCGATAATATAATCGAGTTTGATGTTGAGGGGGTTTTTTACCTGGTTGGCATTGTAGGAACTGTTGCCCTTATACCGAACTCCAACACTATCGAAAACCTCTCCGTTAATGGTTGCGGTTCCGGTAAGTCTCTCTTCGAGTCCATTGGCTACTAGCTGATCCAGCAGGTAATCCCAGTTCGGTTCCTCAAACGTTATTTCTATGGTATTGACTGTATTGATATCATAGAAACCCTGACCCGGCATCATGCTATGAATGCTAAGAAAGGCAAGTAAAATAATGAATAATTTTCGTTTCATGATCAAAAGATTTTAAGTTTCCAAATCAAAAGTAATAGCAGATGAGACCAGGGAAAAATAAAATCAATGATTCAGATCATTTTACCTGTAAAAAGGAAGAAACACTCAATGGATCAATGGAAGAGGTTTTGGATTAATCGTTAATCGTCCCTCGAAAATCCTTTTACCTGTACGACTATCATCCCTGCCAGCATCAGGCAACAGCCGAGTATAATTTTTCCGGTTACCAGTTCATTCAGTATCAGCCAGCCTCCAAGTACGGCGAATACCGACTCCAGGCTCAGGATAATTGAGGCATAAGCCGGATGTGCCTTCTGCTGGGCAAATACCTGAAGGGTATAGCCTATTCCTACCGACATCACCCCACCATACAGGATTGGCCAGAGAGCATCCAGGATCGGTTGCAGACTGATCTCTTCAAATCCAAGTGCGACAATCCAACTTAAAAACGCACAGATAGCAAACTGTATGATGGCGGTTCGTATAGGATCTGTTTTTGGAGCCACAACCCCGACTAACAGAACATGAACAGACCAGATCAGGGCACAAATCAGGACAAGATAATCCCCAAAGTTGATGCTGAAGCCCTCTTTTACACTGAGGAAATAGAGACCGGTAATGGCCAGTGCGACTCCTATCCAGATGGTAAAATGATTTCGTTGCCCAAGAAACAGTCCGATTACAGGAACAAAAACCACGTACAGGCCGGTAATAAAACCTGCGTTCCCTGCTGTAGTATAAACCAGGCCGTACTGCTGAAATGAGACTCCGCCGAATACCAGCAACCCGAGCAACAGCTGGAGCCAGATGATCCTGGTCTTCTCTTGCTTTGTTGGGGACAACCTGTTGAATGCCTGCTTCTTGCGGAAGAGCAAGAAGGGAACCAGTACCAGGCTTCCCAGGCTAAACCTGACAGCTGAGAACGTAAACGGCCCGACGTAATCCATCCCCACACGTTGGGCCACAAATGCAAATCCCCAGATGGCTGCAGCAAGTAACAGGAGAAGATCTGACCGGGTTTTCCCATCAGAGGCTTTCATCCTGTCTCCTGTATTCATGTCATTCGTCATTTGTAATCATATCATTCCTGGTTCAAAAATAGAATTTTATTCTGTTCATCGAGAAGTAAACGTGTTTATCGAATTCTTTTTCTCATACATTCACATTCCCTATCTTTACCGAAAATCACAAAAACAGATCTTATGAAACGATTTTTCATTATTTCAGCACTTTTACTCTTCCCAATGGTACCTCTTCTTGCTCAGGAGAATACGGATCACGACAAAGAAGCGATTCAAAAGGTAATTCAGAGCGCCTATGTAGATGGACTTCTGAACAATGGCGATATTGAGGCAATCCAGGAGGGATTTCATCCCGGGTTTCAGCTGATCGGTATTGGCAAGGGAGAGAATTTATGGAGTTATCCGATCTACAACTGGACAGAGGATGTCAAGCTGGGCAAAAAGGATGGTAAATTCCCACGGAAAGAGGATGAGAAGGTATCGGTGAAGTTTCCGATGATTGATGTAACAGGTACCGCAGCCGTTGCAAAGCTGGAGTTTTATGTTGGGAATCACCTTACGTACATCGATTACATGTCGCTCTACAAATTCGGTGAAGACTGGAAGATCGTAAACAAGATCTTCTACAAAATCCCGGAAGAGGAGAAAAAGTAAAAAAGTCCCTCTTCGTTTCGCACGTTTAATTGATTGACAAAACTATGTCATGGCAATTGATGCGCAATTTATGGTAATTAATTCACGCTGATTTCATCCACGAAAATCCAGCATTTCTTTCCCGCTCCCGGATGCCAGTCGGGACAAGTCCCCTGCGTTTTGGCAACAACTCTTACGTAACGGGCCTGAACGGAAGGTTCCAGGTCGGCCCATTGTTCCAGGATTGTTGGAGTAAAATCCTTTTGAGAGAATTCGTGGATAGAGATGCCGGCAGGGGAGAAGTACTCCCCGTCGAGTGAAGTAAAGAATTCTACTTCAGTGGGGAAAAAGATCCAGGAACCGGCATCCTGGAGAAAGCCTGCAGAGATCTTTCGCACCTGCTGAACCTCACCGAGATCAACCACTGCATCAAGATCCACCCCTTCATACCCTTGCCATACTCCGGTTTTAAAGTTATCACTCCCTTTCCGGAAGTCGATAAGGGCAATTTCACCACCTGCAGAATATTGAGGTGCATATTCTGTGTTCAGTTTGATCTTCCTGTTCTTAGGAATTTTCTGAAAGGTAGACTCGATAATAAAACTTGGCTCTCCACCCTCTTTTTGCGCGAAAGCCTTCACGATGGTAGATTCATGCAGGGTCAAAGGGCTTGTAAAGAGTTGAAAAGTACTATCAGATCCCGGATACCCGATACCTGATGCCGGATGATTTTTAATTCGTAAATCGTCAATCGAATCAATCGGAAATTGGTTTGACCCTCGACCCTCGACCCCTGAACCTGTTAGGCTCATGGCTTGATAGAAGATCTTAGCTTCCGGATCGGGAGAGGATAGTTCAATGGTTGTTGAGTCGAAAAAGGCGCTCTCTCCCTTGCTGATAAAAGGGACTGGTTGAATTAAATGATTCCGGATTCCGGATCCCGGATCCCGGATAAGATCTTGTGTATCATCTTTTGAATATTCCAGATCAACACCCGATTTTCCCCAATTGTAATTTGGCTCGCTTCCCATTACAAATATCAACTCTCCTCCGTCCATAATGTCTTTGTATCTGATGAAAGGTTCCTCGTGGTTCTCTCCGTTCAGTTTACAGGATTGGATATAATAGTTTTTATCGCTGAAGTTATGTGCTTTGATTGTAAATGTTTTTCCATTTTCAAGGTTGATCTTCGAAATAGGGAACGATGGTGTTCCGAGAGCATAAATATCAGAACCCGGAGTTACGGGATAGAAGCCCAGGGCGCTGAATACATACCATGCCGACATTTGTCCGCAATCTTCATTACCACACAGCCCATCCCGTTGATTCGTGTAAAATTCATTCCTGATCCGATGAACCAACTTCTGAGTTTTCCACGGTTCTCCCACATAGTCATACAGGTAGGTCATGTGGTGACTGGGTTCATTGCCATGAGCATACTGTCCGATTAACCCGGTTATATCCGCCTGGTCACGTCCCGATGTCTCAGTTTTCGCAGAAAACAGGGTATCCAGGTTTCGGATAAAATTCTCTTTTCCACCCATAAGCCCGACTAAACCATATATGTCCTGAGGTACATAGAGGCTGTATTGCCATGCGTTTGCCTCGGTATAGTTGAAATTCACCTCATACGGATCAAAGGGAGTGAACCATTGATTATTCAACTTTGCACGCATAAACCCGGTTGAAGGGTCAAACAGGTTCTTATAGTATTGGGCTCTCTGGATATAGGTCTTATAGTCATCCTTTTTGTCCAGCGCTAATGCCATCTGTGCAATACACCAGTCGTCGAATGCATATTCCAGCGTTTTGGATACGGATTCGCCCTCTTTATCTCCCGGGATAAACCCTTGATTTATGTAGTATTTCAGACCAAAATGATCCTGCTCAGCACTGTTTTTCATCGCTTCAAATGCCTTCCCTGTATCCCAATTACTGATTCCTTTAAGGAATGCATCGGCAATCACCGGAACAGCGTGGTAACCGATCATGCAGAACGTCTCATTTGCTGACAGTTCCCATACAGGGAGAAGACCTCCCTCTTCATACTGCCGGATAAAGGTGTTGATAAAGTCGTTGGTTCGTTTCTGGTCAATGATTGCCAGCAACGGATGTAAGGCACGATATGTATCCCATAACGAGAAAACCGTGTAGTAATCAAACCCCTCTGCCTGGTGAGCCTGAAGATCCCGCCCGAGGTACTGTCCGTCGACATCCATATAGAGGTTAGGACTTATCATGGCATGATAGAGAGCAGTGTAGAATATCGTCTTCTGGCCGTTGGTCCCACCAAACACGTTGATCTTCTGCAATTCGTTTTGCCATGCTGTCCGTGTATCTTGAAGTGTTTTTTCGAAATTCCAGCCTGGTATCTCCGATTCCAGGTTTCTTCTTGCCCCTTCAATGCTGACGGCTGAGATTCCTACTTTCACCTTGATCTGAGCACCTTCTCCGGTTGGACCAAACCTGAATATCGCCTTGATATCTTCTCCTGAGGCCTCAGTGCTCTCAGTGATGGCTTCACCGGAGGCTTCAATCAGGATACTCTTGAAGGGTTTAGAAAATTGGATCACAAAATACAACCTTTGCTCTTTCGCCCAGGCAGTCGAAAATCGGTAACCCTCCACTTCAGCATCTCCAACAACCTTCAAGCCGGATTCAATTACTTTATCTCTGTGTGTTAAATCCAGGACTATTCCTGGCTGTGTTGTTGCAGGAAATGTGTAGCGGTGAAAACCAGCTCGCTTCGAAGCTGTCAACTCCACACCAATATCATATTTATCAAGCCCCACCCGGTAAAATCCCGGTGAGGCTTTTTCTGATTCCTGATGAAAAGGGGAGGCATAATCATAATCTGAAAGCCCGACTTCTCCGATTACCGGCATCACCAAAATATCTCCGTAGTCAGAACATCCGGTCCCACTCAAATGTGTATGGCTGAATCCGTAAATGATGTCATCAGAGGAATGATAAGCCGAGCAACCGTCCCATCCTTCCAGGCGTGTGTCGGGACTCACCTGGATCATGCCAAAGGGATAGGTTGCTCCAGGAAATGTATGTCCATGTCCACCAGTGCCGATAAACGGATCCACATAATCCGTCACCCTTACCATCTCCTGGCTGTAACAGGTAAAGATGCCCAGAAGCATCAGGCATGCAACTAAAATTCCATTTTTTTTCACCATTTCACCATCTCACTATCTGGAATAGGCATCAATAAGCGACATCACCTTGAGTGAATCTTGAAAATTCTCGACCTCTTCACTGGTGGTAAACTGGATTGGTCTCACTTCAAAGGGCATGAGGTCGAAATAGTTATCACTGAAACTACCGTTAACCGGAGTGCTGATAAAAACTCCTTTAGCCAGTTTGGTAGTGTAGAGATTGATGTAGTAACCATTGGAAGTTTTTTGGGTGGTAATATCAATGGGTGCCTTTTCTAGCTTCATATCTTTGGGAGGAACGAAATAATACAAGTTGGCAGCCCTGATACCTAAAATATTTTTGATTTCCGTATAAATGAACAGTCTGGATTTGTCAACTCCGGTGAGATAGGTTGCTAAATTGGTGTCAGACACAATCTCAGTCCGGGAAGCCGAAAAATCATATTGTTTCTTTTCCTGCCAGAGTACTTTGCCGTCGAAATCGGCCAACACAATCCACAAATTCGCTTTCTGGTTATCCGGCTCGTCAAAAGTGGCATAAACCTTCAGTCTATCATCTTCCATCTGAGGAGATATGAAAAAGTCGCGGTAAGCTCTGCTAACAGTATAGTAGGAGGCTTTTTTCTTGCCAAAATAGTCTCGTGTCGACCACGAGACAACCGGCCAGGAGTCATTCAGTTGCCAGTACATGGTTCCCATACATACCGGTTTGGCCCGGCGGTGAGCTTCAATAGCAGTTTTCAGTCCATCAGCCTGCAACAGCTGACTAACATAGCCATACATCTCAAAGTCGGAAGGAACTTTGTAGTCCCTTTTCATATATTCTTCAATTGTCTCATAACCCACCGGGTGTTTCTGGTGAGCCTTCATTACACTTGATCCCAGATATCGTGCAGGGGGTGGAGTAAATTTCTCTATGGTACTGTAATCAGGGAATCCCTGGAAACCATATTCAGATACGAACCGTCCCACTTTTTCATTGTACATCTCGAATGGCTCCTTGCCCCACCAGACCCCCCAATAATGTAAGTCGCCCTCTTTCAGGCTCTTGTCATTGCCCCAGCCATGCATGGGACTTGAACTGATATATGGACGCAGGGTGTCGTGGCGAAGCAGGGCGTATGGAATAAACTCTTTGAATATCTTCCGGTAATTACGGTAAATCCTGGATGAATCCTGTTTGCTGTAACCGTAGTCTTTCACCCATCCCCAATTGTACCATCCCTCCTCAATCTCATTGTTTCCACACCAAAGTACAATAGATGGATGACGCCGGAGCCCGACAATATTCTGGATCACTTCATCTTTAACACTGGTGAAAAACTGGTCATCTTCGGGACACATAGCATTGGCAAACATAAAATCCTGCCATATCATGATCCCATTCTCATCACAGAGGTCGTAGAAAATATCGTTTTCATAAATTCCGCCTCCCCATACTCGAAGCATGTTAATATTGGCTGCATCCACATCTTGTATCAAAGCAGTATACATGGAGTCGGTTACCCGTGAAGGGAAGTTGTCCATAGGTATGTAATTTGCTCCCCGGATAAACACAGGTACATCGTTGACTTTCAGGTAAAATGATTTGCCAATGGAATCAGGTTCCTGAATCAGTTCAACGGTACGCAGACCGATTTTTTGATGACCTTCCGCCTGTTTTTGTCCGGCGAACCACACCTGGTAGCCAAGATTGTAACGCGTTGGAGCTCCCATCCCATTCGGCCACCACCGTGTAGGGTTGGTCATGTCGAAATCGATACGAATCGCATTGACTCCTTTTGTGAGTAACTCACGCCCTTCAAAAAAAACAGTGGAATCAAACATCAGTTTGAAGTTGGCAGTGTCAGTCAGGGAAGAGTTCAGGATGAATGAAGCTGACATATTTGCAACCGAATCCGTTAGGCTTTTTTGTATGAAGTTGACCCCCAACACATCGATGTGATGCCAGTACTTCAGGTAGATTGGTCGCCAGATGCCCATTGTTACGTATCGCGGACCCCAGTCCCAGCCAAACTGGTAAGCCGCTTTCCTGCATACCACCCGTTCATCTCCCGGAAGCTTATAAGGCAATTTGTCGTAAAACGCTTTATTCAACCTGGTAATGGAGGGAAATTCAACTTTTATCTTGTTATAACCAAACCTCAGGTACCTTTTCACATTGGCATACCATTCCTTGAACATATTATCGGCAGTAATAACCAGGGAGTCGTTAATATATACATTCGCGTAGGTGTCAAGGCCTTCACATACAAGTCGGATGTGACGGTTGGCAAAGAGGTCACGGTCCAACTCAAAGTATCTTTCATAGACCCATCCGGTATCACTGATCCACTGGAGGTTCTCCTCGATGGCGGCGTAAAATGGGTCCCCAATCACGTTGTTTCTTTGAAGGTCAAGTTGGACAACTCCGGGAACAACAGCATTATAAATTTTTGCAGATCCCTGCTGTCTTAGCTGCCAGGTACCGTCGAGCGGAATGATATTTTCCTTTTCCTGGGCATAGAGTGGATAGCTTCCTGTTATCAGGATAAAAAAACTGAGAATTTTTATGAAAGATAGATTCGGAGTTGTTTTCATTGACAGCAGTTTAGATAATTTTGACAAAATTAATTGATTTTTTTTACTACTTTTCATTATTTTCGGACCATAATAACTCCAGCATGGACCTACAAGCACATTTAGAACTGTTTTTTAAGCACTTTGGTAAACCGGATCAGAACCCTTCAATATATTTCGCACCAGGCCGTGTAAATCTAATTGGAGAACATACCGATTACAACGGTGGCTTTGTATTGCCTTGTGCTCTGCAATACGGGACATACCTGATCATCCGGCCGATTACCGAACCTAAGATACGGCTCGTTTCAACCAATATGGATTATCAAACTGAAATTTCTTTAACCGATGACATAATAAGAATTGAAGATCAATGGGTAAATTATCCTCTGGGTGTTGTGGACCAGTTCCTCAAACATGATGTTCCGATTGGTGGAATGGAGTTGCTTTTCTCCGGAGATATTCCCAGTAATGCCGGATTATCATCATCGGCCTCCATTGAAATGGTAACTGCGTTTGCCCTCAACGATCTGACAGGGTCAAATTTTTCAATGATTGACCTGATTAAATTGTCTCAGAAAGCAGAAAATCAGTTTGTTGGAGTTAACTGTGGCATCATGGATCAGTTTGCTGTGGGGATGGGGGAGAAGGATCATGCCATTTTCCTGAATTGCCGGACACTCGAGAACAAGATGGTTCCTTTTCGTCTTGACGGGATCAGCATGGTGGTTGCAAACACGAATAAACAAAGGGGACTGGCCGACTCGAAATACAATGAACGTGTAGCAGAGTGTCAACTGGCTGTAACATATTTAAGTGATTTGTTTGATATAAGCCAGCTTAGTGAGATCAGCTTCATGCAGTTTTACAAAATACAGGATCAAATCCCGGATGAGGTTATTCGTCGTCGTGCACGGCATGTTATTTCTGAAAACCAACGGGTTCTGAATTCAGTCGCCTGCCTTTGGAACAACAACATTCTGGAATTCGGTGCTTTGATGAATGCCTCTCACGAATCGTTACGAGATAATTATGAAGTAACCGGATTTGAGCTTGACACCCTGGTTGCTGAGGCACAAAAAATACCTGGAGTCATAGGATCCCGGATGACAGGTGCCGGATTTGGCGGTTGTACCGTAAGCCTTGTCATGAATGAATCCTTGGATCAATTCGTCGGAGAGGTTGGCAAAAGGTACAATCAAAAGACAGGCTTGAATGCAGATTTCTATGTTGCAGAAGCCTCAGACGGAGTGAAAGAAATCCTGTAAGGGCGGGTTCATAACCCGCCCCTACAAACCAGGTCATCCCAGGGCGGGTTCATAACCCGCCCTTACAAACCAGGTCATCCCAATCTTTACAATAAAACCCTCCCTTTCAGTGTTCTGTCCCAAACTTATATACCGTAATCTCCCGAAACTTCTCTCCCGGCTTCAAAATGGTGCCGGGAAAATCAGGATGATTTGGGGAGTCAGGGAAGTGCTGGGTTTCCAGGCATAAACCGTAATGCTTCTCATATACTTTACCCCCTTTTCCCTTTATAGAGCCATCCAGGAAATTTCCCGAATAGAATTGGATTCCAGGCTGTGTGGTGTATATCTTCACCTCACGACCACTTTTCGGATCCAGTAAAGTAGCTGCCAGGGCAAGTTCTCCATCGCTTTTATCCAATACATAATTATGATCGTATCCCCCTTTAACCTGCTCAATCCGGGAGCCAACCTGGTGTGGTGTATTGAAGTCCATAGGTGTTCCGGCAACGGGAGGCATCACTCCGGTGGGTATCATGTCACTGTTAACATCGGTTAGCTGGGCAGCGACAATGGATAAAATGTGACCGAGAACATTGGTGTCGGCTTTACTCAGATTGAAATAGGTATGGTTGCAGAGGTTAACCGGACAGGCTTTATCAGTGGTTGCGGTAATGACCGTTTCCAGTTCATCCCAATTCGTCAGGGTATATGTAACTTTCACATTGAGGTTTCCCGGATATCCCTCTTCGCCATCCGGACTCAGATATGAGAGTTCCAGTCCAACGGATGCAGAATCCTCTATTTCAGTAGCGTTCCACACCACTTTGTCAAATCCTTTGTCGCCACCATGGAGATGATTATTCCCGTTATTGGTGGCCAGTTTATAGGATTCTCCCTCCAGGGAAAACTTGCCATCTGCAATCCTGTTTGCATATCTGCCAACAACGGCACCGAAATAGGGGTTGTTGTCAACATATCCCTTCAGACTATCGTAGCCAAGGACGATATCTCCAGGCTTTCCTTCCCGATCGGGTGTCCATATCTGGGTGATGATACCACCGTAATTGGTGATTTTGATAACGATTCCATTTTTATTTGTGAGAGTATACAGGAACACATCCTGGTTATTTGCTGAGCCAAATGGTTCTTTCATGATAGAGAGAGTTGATTTGTCGTTGTTTTTATTTTGCTCTTCTGAACATCGGCAGGAGGATACGAAGCCGGCCAGGATCATCAGAATGACTAAAATGTTACGGTATAGTTTCATAGCGTGAGGTTTAGTTATTACAAACATAGATATTTACAATGTACGATTAACAATGTACGATTGTATTTTAGACTGTCTATAGACGATTTAGGATTATAATTTTAAGTTTTCGGTAGAATTGTTCAATTTTGAGGTTGAAAACAGGATGTAAGATATAAGATATAAGGAATAGGGTGTATGCCGAAAGGGATTAATTACAATAACACCAAGGATCAAGGATCCAGGATCTAGTAAATTAGTTATGCGGAGTAAGATCAAAGGGAAAGTTGTACTGATTACCGGGGCTTCATCAGGAATCGGAGCAGCAGCAGCATTGGCTTATGACAGGGCAGGGGCAAAGGTTGCAATAGCAGCGAGAAGAAGGGAGAAGCTGGAGCAATTGGCGGCAGGGATGAATGATCCTCTTGTTTTACAGGTGGATGTCAGCATCGAGGAGGAAGCTCGCAGGATGATCAGGGAGACGGTCAGCCATTATGGCCGGATTGATGTTCTCGTTAACAACGCTGCATTGATGATCGTTACCCCGGCGGAAACAGTTTCCAGGGATGACCTACTGGCTGCGTTTCATACAAACCTGCTGGGAGCGGTGTCTGCAACCCAGGAGGCCATCATTCAAATGAAGAGACAAGGAGGTGGTCAGATCATTAATGTGGGCTCTCCCGGGTTCATGATGGGGATTCCTTTCTACAGCCCTTATGTTTGCTCAAAAGCGGCATTGTGTGCATGGACCCGAACCATCCAGGCCGAATTGGCCGGTAGCGGGATCATCGTCAGCGAATACTTCCCTGGATATATTCTTACAGATTCAAAACCGGTATCAAGGATAGGAGAGGTGCATCAGGACCTCTTGATGAGTCCGAAACAAAACTGGTTGACACGTAAGTTTACCAAACCCAAAACACCGGAATATGTAGCTGCACAACTGATCAAACTGGCTAAAAAACCGAAAGTACTAACCTATTCTGATCCATCTGTCAGAATAGGTGCATTCATCTCTAACATATCTGGTTTCAGGTTATCGCTTTCGACACAGATGGCAAAAACTGCCCGGGAAAAGCTGGCGCAACGCTGATTTGTAATATCTTTGACCCAATCCAAATAGAAAGCATCATGCGTAAAACAATCCCTCTGAAAAAGCGGCCGGGTGATTATATCTACCTGGTTTTCTTTTTTATCAACCTTTTCTTTATCACCTATATCGTGGATCTTGAGCAGATCGTGATCAAGGATCCTGCCAACTTTGACTATCCCTTCTGGCCGTTGCCGTTTTTCATCGATATGGTACATTGGTGGGGGACTACATTCGATCCGCTTCAGTGGTTTCGCCCGGTATGGTGGCAGGCAACCATATGGCTGGATGTGTTGATTTTTGGCCCCTTTTATGCCTTTGCTATCTATGCTTTTATCAAAGGGAAAGATTGGATTCGAATTCCAACCATCATCGTTATGTCGATACTCTTCACGAATGTTACAATTATCTGCAGCGAAGAGATCTGGGGCCCGACCCCGGCACTCAATCTGCCACTGGTTCTGTTGGCCAACGCTCCGTGGTTTCTGTTCCCCATCTTCCTGGTCTGGAAAATGTGGAAAAATACTCATCCCTTTACCAACGACAATTAGTTATGCTCCCTCTTTTTTCCTCGTACAGCCTGAAAGGAATCCCTGTTAAAAACAGGGTAATCATGCCTCCAATGGTCTGTTTCGGTTATGCCGGCAACGATGGAGTTGTAACCAGGAAAAACCTGGATCATTACCGGGAACGGGCTGAGGGTGGCGCCGGGATCATTGTGGTTGAGGCCTCCTGTATCAGAGAGGATGGACGTATAGCTCCTTCACAGCTCGGCATGTGGTCTGACAATCATATCGAAGGAATGAGTCAACTTGCTGCGATCATAAAAAGCTTCGGTGCTGTCTCTCTGATCCAGCTTCATCATTCGGGCCTGGCTGCACCGGAAAGTATAACCGGTATTCCAACCGGCCCATCAGCAAACCCAAAGGATCCGAATTCAAGAAGCCTGACTGTTGAAGAGATCCACTCTATCAGGGAGGACTTCATCAAAGCTGCAATCCGGGCGCAAAAAGCTGGTTTTGACGGAGTTCAAATTCATGGAGCGCATGGTTACCTGCTCAGTCAGTTTGCTTCAACGTTTTTCAACCAACGCGAAGATGCGTATGGGGGTACTGTAGAAGGAAGGATGATGCTTGCCGGTGAGATAATTGACGGCATCAGGGAAACTTGTGGCGACTCCCTGTTACTAACCTATCGAATGGGAGCAAATTCGCCTAAGCTTAAAGATGGAATTGCAATTGCCCGTTATCTGGAACAGAAACCCATCGATATGCTCGATGTGTCGCATGGGGGATCCCTGATTTCGTTACCCCGGTCACCAAAAGAATTTGCCTACAACTGGATCTGCTATTCAGGGACAGAAATCAAGAAAGCAGTTAAACTCCCTGTTGGTGTGGTTAATGAGATTCGAACACCTGAACGCGCCAATTACTTGATTGAGAATAATCTAGCCGACTTTGTAAACATGGGCCGCCCGATCCTGGCTGATCCGCATTGGGTCTCTAAAGCGCAACATCATGAAGAGATGATCGTCACATGTCTGAATTGTAAACCACGATGCAAGTGGTATGAGGATAGCTCTCAATGTCCTGCCCTGAAAATCCGGATGCAAAAAGGATTGTAACGATTGAGAAAGAATCTGCTGTTTAATATTATGTACTGTTATTTATGCAGATGCCTGCTTAGGCTATTCAAAAAATAATACCTATGGTACCAGCTTGCTCCCTTGACAGCAATCCTTGATAATTCCAGCAGTGGATTCACCCCAATTGGCGTTTGATCGGTGGTCAGTCCGAAACGATATCCACAATCTGCAGCCATCTTGAGTGTTCGTTCATCATAGATGCCATAGGGATAGGCCAGGGTGATGACCGGCTTTCCCGAAATTTCTTCCAGGATGGTCTTTGACTCGTTTAACTCTGATAAAAGTTCTGAATCTGAGAGTTCAGTCACCGGTTTATGTGTGTGCAAATGAGACCCAATCTCCCAGCCGGCATCCACCAGTTTCCGAATCTGCTCCCGGGAGACAAATGAGAGTGGGGTTCGATCCGAATTGGAAGGAATGATCTTCTCATTTTGTTCAATAAATGAGGATATCGGAAACAGAACCGCAGGAATACCGAGTTTATCAAGAATCGGGAATCCATTTTTAAATACTGAAACCGATCCGTCGTCGAAGGTCAGGATTACCTCTTTGGAAGAAAGGGAAGAAAACATCTCAGGATCTGACTTTTGGAAGGTAGTAAATTGATATCCTTGCCTCAGCAGCCATTTTACCTGCCATTCAAACCTGTTTGGAGTTGTGAACAGTCCGCGGATCAGTGTTTTGGGCGAGAGTCGTGAAATATGGTGATAGAGGAGGATGAGCATTATTCCAGAAGAATTTTCTCGAATTGATCCAGTATCACCTCCAGGTTATAAATATTCCTGGCGTGCTGGTAGCCATTTTCCCCCATGATCCGTAGTTGATCAGGTGAGGATAATAAGGAAATTGTTTTTACAGCTAACGCATTGGTGTCAAATGGCTTGACAAAACTGATTACGGGTTCCTGACACAAATTTTCTTTCAAAGAATCGAGCTCGAAAGCTACAATCGGAAGTCTCAAACTCATGGCCTCAAGTCTGGCAAATGAGAACCCTTCCCAACGCGAAGGTATCATCAACAGGGAGCAACCTGATAATGTTTCAGTGCAATATTCAAGAAATCCTGTGAACCGGATCTCTCCATTCATCCCCAATCGTTCCGATAACGCATGCAGTTTCCCAGCCTCAGGACCATCTCCGATAACCACTAACTCTGCTCCCGGAATTTCTTTGCGAATGATATCAAATGCCTGGATTGCCATATCCACCCCCTTTTCCCTGGAGAGTCGACCAAGAACTGCGATGCGGGAAGCAGTATAATCAGCCTTGATATGACGACTGTTCAAATGAATCCCATTTGGGATGATCACCTGATATTTGGGGAGATCCTGACTGAAGTCCCTCCTGAGCTGACTCATTACAAATGAGGAATTAGCTATCAGGTGCGTTATGTTTCGGATTAATAATCTGTTCAGGAAGTGGGCTTTGACTCGTTCGGCATTTCCTCTGCGGTATATAATTTTAGGTACCCCTATCAGCCGACTTGCAAAGATGGCCAGCTTCAGTTCATTAGACCCATTGAGTATGATACAGTCTGGCTGTACTTTCCTGATTATACTGATAATCTTCAGATGTTTAAAAGGGTTGGCAAACGATCGGTTGGTAATCCTTAGTGTGAAAAAGGGAATGTCTGTTTTCTTTAGCTTTCTGCTCAGATATGAATCGGAATTTGTTAGCATAGTTACTGCGAATCCACGTTTCGATAATTCAACAGCATGCTGGTAGTGCCAGAATTCACCACCACCCCACGAGATCGATAAGTTTACAAAAAGAAGTTTCAATCAGATGGTTTTCTACAAAAATAGAATAAAATAGTTCAGATCTTTTGTCTATTGGATACATTTGTAATCGAAACCCAAATCAAATGATTCAATTATCTGTTGTTATTATCACGTTGAATGAAGAGAAGAACATTCGCCGATGCATTGAATCTATTGTTAGGGTTGCTGATGAAATCGTGATAGTGGATGCCGGTTCAACAGATAATACCAGGCGTATTGCAGAATCATTTGAAAACGTCAAATTCCTGGAACACCCTTTCAAACATTTTGGCAGTCAGAAAATGGTTGCAGTCGAAAATGCAGGATATCCACATATTCTGTCAATTGATGCCGATGAAGTGCTGTCGGTGGAATTACAGAATGCAATCCTGAAGATCAAGGACAATTGGGAAGCGGATGCATACAAACTCCTCCGTATTACCCGGTTCTACGGAAAATGGCTCCGGCACTACAACTGGCATCCGGAATTGATTCTCAGGCTTTTCGACAGAAGAAAAGGAAACTGGAACAACGCTCCTGTCCATGAAAAGATCGAAATGCAACCAGATACTGTCATAGGAATTCCGGAAGGTTACCTGTTACACTATTCCTATACAGTTGAAGGTCGGACGCGTGACTATGCCAAAATCAAGGCAAGGAAGTTATTTGATGAAGGGAAAACAGTAAGTAAGTGGAGAATCCTGTTTGCCCCTCCTGCCAGATTTCTTAAAGTCCTGATTTTCAAGAGAGGATTTCTGAACGGCTTTTATGGCCTGGCATGGAGCGTTATATCGGCTCACGATTGCTTCCTTACCTATTTTTATCTCTGGACGTTGCACCGGGGAGATGAACAGGAGCCACGTTCGGTTAGTTAATCGAATCTAGTCTGATTATCAGAGTCTTAACCAGGTTGTTGTAGTCTCCCAGGTTAGCTGTATCTATAGGCTCTGTTGGTGGAGATTCCATCTTCAGAGGATCAACAGGAGATTTATTCTTATATACCCTGAAATCAAGATGAGGGCCTGTGGATAGTCCGCTACTGCCAACATATCCGATTACATCCCCCTGTTTCACGAACTTCCCGGCTTTGATCCCTTTTGCATATCCTGAAAGATGCCCGTATCCGGTGGAATAGACGCTGTTGTGCCTGATTTTGATATATCTTCCATATCCACCATTCCAGTGTGCTTCCAGCACTTTCCCATCGCCAAGTGCGACTACCGGAGTGCCACGTGGAGCAGCATAGTCAACTCCGTGATGTGGACGATAGATCTTTAGAATCGGATGCTTGCGGGCATTGGAAAAACGTGAGCTGATCCTGGAAAACCGAAGGGGTGCTTTCAGAAATGTTCGTTGAAGACTTTCTGCCAGCTCATCAAAATAAGTTCCAACACTGTCCTGTTCAAAATAAAAGGCATAGAAGTCATGACCCGAGGACTGGAACCGCGAAGCAAGGATATTTCCCACCCCAACAGGGATCGTATCAATTGTTAGGGCTTCGTATATAACTTTGAAATTATCTCCTTTCTGAAGCCCGTAGAAATCTATATTCCAGGCATATACATCCGACATCTTCAAGGCCAGGTTGATGTCAAGATCGTTGTCAACAAATGCATTCCATAAGGATGATGTGATGGTGCCGGAAGCGCTTTGTATGGTCTTTGTGATATGTTTTTTATCCCTGTAAACATTGAGAGTGTCTCTGAAATCATATACAACGAAATCAGAAGTCGTGATTTCGTAAATAAAAAAAAGTGTCTTATTCAGACTGTCCCTGGTAGATATTACAGCATACCTGTTCCCGGGACGGATCTTCCTGACATCGAATGTCTGTCTAGTAGTCCTTGAAATAATGTCAATGGTCTGCATCGATACCAGTGGGGCCAGTATCTCCGAGAGATTTTGATTCTTTTTAACTTCACCATATTCAATGTCCAGTGTGTCAAGATTGAGGTGATAAACAATCCGAGAAACGTGATCCTGGACAGGTTCTTCTGTTTCAATATCAGTCGTTATTGTGATGATACTCCCTACTATTATGAGAAGCAGTACAATTATAGGGAATGCAAGTCTTAACCAGGATTTCTTCATGCCACAAAATTACAGTATTCTCCTCATTTATTCATACTTTTACCTTCCTAAAAGGCCTCTGCAAACTATGCGTTTTTCTCTGTTATTGCTCTCACTGATGGTTTCAATTACCTCCTTCTCAAACCAAAAGGAAAAATACAGGCTCGAGCAGCTCCCTGATGGCATCTTACTCTTTTATGAGTATTACACCTTAAAAGTTCAGGTTTGTTCTCCCCTGATTTTTCACATTGTTTGCATGCCTGATACAAGGGTTCAGAATGACACCAGCCTTGCAGTCAATAAAGGGTGGGGCCCTACGTCATGGAAACTGGAGAAAAGAGGACAAACAATAATCCTGAAAACATCTGAGATAACAGTGGAGATTAACACAGCCACTATCCTCTGCCGGTTTATTAATGCTGCAGGAGATCTGATCCTGGAGGAGAAAGAGAGGGCATTCAACCCTGCAATTTCAGACGGAGTACCCGGCTGGAATGCCTTTGAAACCTTTAAGTTATCTGCTAATGAAGGTCTCTACGGATTAGGTCAGCACCAGAATGGGTGGATGAATCACAGGGGGAAAGAGGTAACCCTGATACAGACCAACACAACAGCTGTAAATCCATTCCTGGTCTCCACCAATGGATGGGGTATACTGTGGGATAATTACTCAAAAACATATTTCCGCGATGATCGGAACGGTATGACCTTTTGGTCGGAATATGGGGATGTGGTGGATTATTACCTCTTTTTTGGTGAGAATATGGATGAGGTGATAGCCGGTTACCGGGATGCCACAGGCAATGCCCCGCTGTTTGGGAAATGGGCTTACGGCTTCTGGCAAAGCAAAGAGCGGTATGAAAGTGCTAAAGCGCTAACCGATGTCGTTGCCGAATACCGGATGCGCCGTTTGCCCCTGGATGTCATCGTGCAGGATTGGCGGTACTGGGGAGAGAATAATATGTGGAGTTCAATGGAATTCGATCCCGGAGTCTATCCCGAACCTAAAAAAAGTCTTGAACTTCTTCACGACATGTATCATGTGCACTATGTGATTTCTATCTGGCCCATATTAGGAAGGGATACAAAGATATTCAAGGAGCTTCACGGGAAAGGGTTAACTTTTCCACCGGTTCATTGGAGTAGTGGGTATCTTTTTGATGCGTTCAGTCCGGAAGCACGTGATATTTATTGGAAGTATATCAATGATGGACTGATGTCGGCGGGCATTGATGGCTTATGGCTCGACGGTACAGAACCGGAGTTAGAGGACCAGCACACCTTTGAAGTCTCAGAGGCAAGCATAAAAAAATTGGGACCTACAACTATAGGCCCTATCGCCCGATACCTGAATCCCTATTCATTAATGGCCACACAGGGTATATTTGATAAGTGGCGTTACCGGTATCCAGACAAGCGGGTGTTGATCCTTACCCGGTCGGCATTTGCCGGACAACAGAGGAATGCAGCCATTACCTGGTCTGGCGATATCAACGCAAGCTTCAACATATTGAGACGGCAGATCTCAGCAGGACTCAATTTCTCAGCTTCAGGAATACCCTATTGGACATCCGACATAGGTGGATTCTTTATCAGTGGCCACGATAAAGGCTTCGGTCCGGGTCTGTATCCCGGAGGTTGTAAAGATCCTTCCTACAAAGAGCTCTATGTCAGATGGTTTCAGTTCGGGGCCTTCTGCCCGATTTTCCGGTCCCATGGAACCCAAACACCAAGAGAGGTATGGCAATTCGGAGACATAGGGGATTGGGGATATGATGCCATGGCAAAGTTCCTGAACCTGCGCTATCGGTTGCTGCCATATATTTATTCACAGGCATGGCAGGTTACTTCACAAGGGGGGACAATGATGCGCCCGCTCGCTATGGACTTCAGCGAAGATAAAGATGTTTATAACCTGGATAACGAATACCTCTTCGGCCCTTCAATACTTGTTTGTCCGGTTACCGAAGAGCAATATTTCCCCCTTGATACGATTCTCAATACATCCCGATCCCTGAATTCACCCGCATCAATCTCTCTGTATCTTCCAAAAGGGAGTGGCTGGATTGATTTCTGGACCGGAGAACCGATAGAAGGGGGGCAGTCTGTCATGCGTGAAACTCCAATCGACTTACTCCCCCTGTATGTTCGAAGCGGATCTATTATCCCTATGGGTCCATTCCTCCAGTATGTGAATGAAAAGTCAGCAGATCCTATAGAGTTGCGTATCTATCCCGGTTCCGATGGATCTTTTACGCTCTATGAGGATGAGGGGGATTCCTATAACTATGAAAATGGGAAGTATGCCACTATTGATTTTGCCTGGAACCACCAAACCCAAACCCTGACTGTTGGAAAAAGAGAGGGGAAATTTCCCGGGATGCTACAATCGAGAACATTCAGGGTAACCGTTGTTTCACCTGGACATGGAATGGGTGTAGAAATCACACCGCATCCTGATATCATCATTCAGTATTCCGGAGAAGAACTGTCAATTAAACCCTAAGAAATGGAACACTGATTATACGGATACCTTCGGTAACACTGATTTTCACAGAAAATCTATCAGTGAAAATCAGGTCTGATCTGTTTTATCAGTGTTCAATATCTCTTCTGCTCCAGATCTACTTCATCAATCGTAAATCGTTAATCTGTAAATCGTAGATTGATTTTGACTATCTCCGGCCTGTTCCCCAACCTCAAAGGTGGTCCCCAAGTACCGTAACCTGATGAGACATAAAAATGGGTTTTCCCGATCTGCTTATACCCCCAACTGACTTCATAGATAGCATTTGTAATATAATTAAATGGCCAGAGTTGTCCGTGGTGAGTATGTCCGGAGAGTTGCAGATCGATTCCCATTGTGGAATGTTTTACCAGGTTGAATGGTTGGTGATCCATCAGAATAACCGGATATGAGGTATCAACGGCAACCAGGATATCCTCCAGCTCTTTTCTCGGTTTTCCTGTAAACCTTGGTTTATCGCGATCATCCCTGCCTACCAGGTAAAACTGTTCATTGATCAGGATAGCTGTATCTCGTAACATTCTGACTCCGTGTTTCTCCAGGTATTCAACTGCCGGACCAACGCCCCCAATATATTCATGGTTTCCTGTGATAGCAAACACACCCAAACTGGATTTGATCCCTGATAACGCTTCCCCAAGATTGTTGTTGATAACGGGGGCCAGGTCTTCATCCACAATATCCCCGGCAAAAAGAACCAGATCGGGATTCATAGCATTGATCTTTTCAACAAGCCGGTTGGCTTTTCGGCTGGCAATGATGGTCCCCAGGTGGATGTCTGAAGCCATTACGACAGTTAGTTCACCCGGCGTAGCGTTAGGTTTGGAGATCGTAATGTTCAGCTCTTTAATCCGTGGGATGCGGGCATTGATAAAACTAACTGCAACAAAGATGACCGATAATCCCAGAACAATAAACAGAGTAACAATCCTGGTTTGTGGCAGGTTAGCATAAAATGACAAAGGGAAAAAATGCTGGAATGAGTTGAAAAGGCGCGCAAGGTCTATCAGAATGACCGTAAGGAAAAAGAAAAGCATGAATCCCAGCCAGAATGAACCGATCCAGGTAATGATTCCTGTAAATAGGCAGGGATAAGTCCGTTCAAGGATACGGGCCAGGATGAATGTAGAGGCAATGATCCAGAAAATTATCGGGAACCAGGTCCGCCATGATGATCCGGCAGGAATGGCCTGCAATCCACGGATGAAGATATAAAAGTTAAGCGATCCATAAATAACGATAACGATCGAAAAGAAGATGAGGAACTGTGTGGTTTTCATGTGTACTGAGTAAACGAAGGTTATTCCATTGGTATTGTCAGAACCATCGTCTGAAGGATGAAAAAGCAAATATAGAAATTGTTCATATAATCATTTATGGAAGTTTTGTTTTTTTGGGAAAAGTTATGATATTTGTCTTTTAACTCCAGATGAAACGAATCATTCTGACTCTCATTGTTGTTACGTTTGGATTAATTCTATCAGCTCAAACAAACCCTGATAGCGTTGAGCCCAGGTCAAACCATGATAGGTTCCGTATTGCTCTATCCGGCGGACCTGGATATCGCCTTGGAATTACCCGGAAAGATGTGTCCCCCGACCTTCTCCCTTATTTAAATCAAACTCATCTTGGTTTTGTTATGAATGTAGGGGCAAGCTATTACTTTCACCGAAGATGGGGAGCAGGTGTTAACTATAAATTGTTGTATTCCAAAACTTCCCTTGATACGTATATGACGCTTACCAACGGAACTTCCGGATATGGGGAGATAAGTGACAGGATTCAGACGCATTTTATCGGTCCCTCCGTTCACAGACGGTTTTCCAGCCCGATTCATCAACGAACATACCTGATACAGCTTTCGGCCGGTTACCTGGCGTTCCGCGACAGAACCAAAACGTTACACAAGGAAATCTTTTACAGAGGGCATACCCTGGGACTCGTTTGTACAATCAGCATCGACTTCCGGATTTCTAAAACCCTGGTGATAGGAGTCGAGTGTGCATTTCTCTATGCTGTCCTCTCCAAATACACCAAAGTAGAGGGGAGTGCAGTCACCCTGGTTGAGCTCGAAAAGCCCTATCTGAGCAACCAGTCCTCTGTTGACCTGGCACTTGGCTTCCGTTTCTGGAAATAGTGTTCATGAATATGCTTCTTTTTATATCTTTGCAATAGGAGCTCAATCGACCAATTTCTTATGGATATATCTTTCTCTCTCGGATGGGTCGACTATCTCATCATGATTATCTATTTCGTCTTTGTCCTGGGGATAGGATTTGCACTGAAGAGATACATGAAATCGAGTGCCGACTTCCTGACGGGTGGGAAGTCAATACCGGCCTGGATCACAGGGTTGGCTTTTATCTCAACAAACCTGGGAGCGTTGGAGGTGATGGGGATGGCGGCTTCCGGGGCCAAATACGGAATGATTACAACCCATTTTTACTGGATTGGAGCCATTCCTGCCATGATCTTCCTCGGATTATTCATGATGCCCTTCTATTACGGTTCCAAAGCCCGTTCTGTTCCGGAATATCTAAAGATGCGTTTCGATGAAAAGACACGTGGATTCAATGCTGTCTCTTTTGCCATCATGACCATCTTCGCCAGCGGGATCTCGATGTATGCCCTGGCGATGCTGATGGAGACACTTCTGGGATGGAATTTTACCTTCAGTATCTTCATCTCTGCCCTCATTGTATTGGTATACACTTACTTAGGCGGACTCAAATCAGCTATTTACAACGAAGTCCTTCAGTTTTTTCTGATCGTGATAGGTTTTCTGCCCCTAGTTTTTCTTGGTTTGATAAGCATTGGTGGATGGGAAGGTTTGACCAGCCAGCTGGCAGAGGTGGCAACCAGTCATGGTTATGCTGCTGGTGCCTACACCGAGACCTGGAGCCCGGTTGCTAATTCTTCAGACAACCCAATGGGAGTGGATTGGTTCGGTATATTCATGGGATTAGGGTTTGTTCTCTCATTTGGTTACTGGTGTACAAACTTCCTGGTTGTTCAACGGGCAATGGCTGCCGGATCGATGTCGGCTGCCCGCAAAACCCCACTTATCGGCGCCCTGCCGAAGATGTTTATACCATTCCTGGTGATAGTTCCGGGAATGATTGCTATGGCTCTAACGTCGGATCCCGACAGCGGTTTTGCATTGCCAATAAAAGGGAATTCTTACGATTACGATAAGGTCATTCCAATGATGCTGGGATACTATTTCCCAACCGGAGTTTTAGGACTTGGACTTACCGCCCTGATGGCCTCATTTATGTCAGGTATGGCCGGGAATGTGACTGCTTTTAATACGGTGTGGACGTATGATATCTACCAAAGTTATATCAACCCGGATAAATCTGACAAACACTATCTCAGGGTTGGACAGATGGCAACGGTTTTTGGGATTCTGGTGAGCATTGGAGCGGCTTATATGGCAGCATTGTTCAACAACGTTATGGATTTTCTACAGCTGATATTTGCCTTTATCAACGCCCCGCTCTTTGCCACCTTCCTGCTTGGGATGTTCTGGCGACGAACCACAGGTCATGGTGCATTCTTCGGTTTACTTTCGGGTACTGCAGCAGCTGCCATCCATCATGGACTGACACAACCTTACGGAGCTGTTACGCTTATCAAAGGGGGATGGTTGGGCACTGTAGTGCATACATACCCCAGCGAAATGGCTCAGAATTTCTGGACAGCCATCTTCGCCTTTTTTGCCTGCTTAGCTATGACGATCATCATTTCATTGTTAACGAAACAGAATAAAACCAAAGATGAGTTGAAGGGACTGGTATATTCCCTTACTCCACGAATCAAAGATGAAAGCAAGCGCTGGTATCAGCGTCCCGAGTTCCTGGCAGTCATCGTTGGGATCATCGCTGTTGTTTTATCAATTATTTTCTGGTAAAGAGAAATCATTATGGAAGTAGACATCAGGTTGCCCATCGGTTTAATGTTCACGTTGCTCGGATTGCTGCTCCTCATTTTTGGGATAACAACAGAAGCTGATCCGGAACTCTACAAACGTTCATTGGAAATTAATGTAAACTTTTGGTCAGGACTAATCATGCTGGTATTTGGCGGTTTAATGCTGGTATTTGCATTACGTGCAAAAAAATCAAAAACAAAGTAAAATATCCCATATGAAATCTGTAAAAAAGGCCTATTTTAAATGCCCGATTGGCTATGTAGAAGTCACCGGGACCAAACTTGGAATTCAAACCGTAACCATCAGTGACAAGAAAAATAAGAAGTGGTATGTCCCACGATGCCTTCGGGAAACAGTCTCTCAACTGAAAGAATATTTTGAAGGGAAACGTCAGACCTTTACTGTGAAATTCGATATTATGGGAACGGAGTTCCAGATGAAGGTATGGGAGGAGCTAAGCAGGGTTCCATATGGCAAAACCATCACCTATTATCAACTGGCTGAGAAGATTGGCGACCCAAAGGCATTCAGGGCAGTAGGGCAGGCCGACTCTAAGAATCCGGCCTGGATTATCATCCCCTGCCATCGCGTCTTGGGCAACGACGGAAAACTTGTGGGTTATGCGGGTGGACTCTGGCGTAAGAAGTGGCTGCTTGAACATGAGCATGCATTCGCACAAAAAGACCTGTTTTACTAACAACGAAATACGAATTACAGTTTTTATTTAAGATGAACGGTTATATAATGAATGTTACACGTAAGATTTTCATTAGTATAGTACTGACTTTTGTTGTTATTCCAACCTATTATTGCTTGAATAGCCAGGCATCTTTATAAAGTGTTTTTGCCTGCTTAAGCAGTCTTAGAGCCTCATCACGGTCTTTTGTGTCGAAGATTGATACCCTGATTTTTTTTCCTTCCTGAAGAACCTGGGCCTGCTTATAATCTTTTTCACGTAATTGGTGTACTACTTTTTCAGACTCCTTCAGGGAAAGCTGGCTCTTTATAATTATATAATAATGTTCTTTGACAGGAACAGCAGGGCTAACAGGTGAAGTGGCATCTTCCAGGGTATCTGATATATGACTCACCCATGGCTGAATGCCAACCGTGTCAGGTTCAGGTTCAGGTTCAGGTTCAGGAGGTTTTTGTCCGCAGATGTAGGGCGCTGTTTCTGCATCAGCTGCCTCGCCAAACCAGGCAGCGGCAAAGTTCTGGCAGATCCCGATGCCAATTGCATTCCACTCACGATCCTCCCATTTTCCGGTATTCATCAGAAATCCGTTGAAGTAATCAAACGATCTCCAGAAATCGATTACATCATCGATAACCACAGCACTATTCTCCCAGTAAACGATCTCATAACCCTTATCAGGATAATTGGATAGCTCCATGGGCTTATTCCAGACTGACCTCTTAGCATTTTCATCGCCTGGATAACAAAAAGGACTCCAGGGGCCTTTATCCGACCAGGAATGAAAGTTACAGGGCTCAACATCAGGATGATGGAAGAACAGATCCTTTACATGAGTATTGGCCACATAACAAAGTGAGCGCGACAGAGGGATAGGAGGCAGGTTATACTGATCTCTGTATTCGTTGATCATCAGGTATAGTTTCCACTCCGCTTCAGAGACACAGAAGTTATCCGGAACGTCGCTTACCTGAACAACTTTGGTTTGGGCTGTCAATCCAGAGGAAAGGAGTACAAGCAAAATGATAAATCCAACTATTTTTTTACAAGCCATTCCTGAGGTGGTCGTTCTTGTTTTGGACTGTAATACAATGTATTGCCCGGGTCAAGGATTCTGCCGTAAAAAGCATATCCTCCCAGGTTATTCTCAATTTTTAGAAGCAGTTTGTTCCATCCTATTCGAAGATGCACCGGAATGATCGCCTGGTCGGGTTCGGCAACTCTGACCCCAAGATACCGATAGACCTCCTTATTGTTGAAAAAAACCTTAGCTCCGTCGTCACTCCCAATCATCAGCAGGGCATCTTTTTCCTGCAAGGAATATACATAAGTGAGCGCATAGGTTACAACAAGTTCCCTAGGATCTACTTTATCCCAGAGTGAAATATAACCATTCTCCGGAGTTTTTACGTACATCCAGCGAATAGGTTGTCCACCGGCACCACCATATCTTAAATTAATGTCAATGTTGATCTCCGGAGGGTAGATGGAATCCAATCCCAGTCGCTGTGTTTCAGTGATCCTCGGATTGGGGAACGGACCCAGGATATACCAGTCAGGGATAAAAATTCGTTTCGGGATAATATCAATTCCATCAAATCCAATAGAGTAACCTGAAGATATAGGATCTTTGCCCGCAACCTTTATCTGAAGTTCAATCTTCCCATAAACAGGGAGGATATTAGTAAGGGATATTTTTCCACCTACCTGAAGGAGAGGCGAATACCCATTAAACTTTCCGATTATCTTTTGTTGGTGGCAGATCTCGATCTCCCCAAAATCAGCTCCTTTGCTAAAATAGAGATCAATCTGATATCCGGATTCAAACATCCTCTCCAGCTTCATGGTAATCACAGAACCGCTGTCGGCATGTATCAACAGATGCTTTCCTGCGCTCCAGTCCGGACCAAGATCCGAAACATCAACCACTTCTGTAGTGATTCCTGTGAGCGACAAGTGTAAATCCTCAGCTTCAATCAGGTTGTTTGGTGTGATTTGCTTGAGTGGCACGCGGTTGCCGGCTTTAGGAAGAAGGGGAAATGCAAAATGATCCTCCAACTGATACCAGTATACTGTGCTGCTGTAATCTGCAATCTCCTGATTATCATGTCCGTGTTCAATTGTAAAGAGTATATGTCGCTTGAACGGAATCGGATCCAAGATATTCAGGCGATAGGCGGAGATCCGACCCAGGGAGTCATCCTTCAGGATCAAGCCATGATATGGTCCGGAAAATTCACCTGTGTTGAAATACCAGCCACTGGAGAAATAGTCTTCAGTTCCGGTCCCTACGATAGATGGTTTCTTCTCCCCGTCAACATAAACTACTTCGTTTCCTTCAAGGAACGAGAAATTTCCGTCATAAGACTGCATCTGGAGATTGACACCAACTACATGACCTTGTCCGTCAGCTTTAAGTATAGTATAATTGGAGTCGTAATCTGTCCGGATATCCCTGTTCCAGTATGCATGAAAATATCCTACACTCCGGTCCAGGTAGCCTTCCAGTTTGAAATAGTTTATCTGATAATAAAAGGCATAAACTTCCTGATTCGTCTCATTGACAATCTGAATCCTGGCTGATTTTTCAAAAGGCATTGGGAAATAACAGACATATCCACCGCTTGTCATACCAAGGTACTGAGAGATATATTGCCGATATTCAAACCCACACCCGAAGAAATCACCAAAAGGCACGTTGACAGAGGGTTCCGTTTCATCATCCCAGTACATTTTCAGGACCAGTTTCCGCAGAAAATCAGGATCTCTTGAGTCGACAGTGAACCAAATTCGCGTAATGATCCCAGGGCCTGTCACATTTAGAATTGTAGCCGTGGCACCGGGAGCAATAGTGATCCTGTCATTATTTTGCCCGGTTGAGTCCGTACTTGCCACCTGGTATTGTTTGGCTGCTTTAGCATAGGGAAGTGAGGCTGGTGACAACAACCTCTCCAGGTCGGCCCGGTTAGTAGATGGGTCACAACCCGTAAGAGCCAGGGTTAAGAAGCCTGGAATCAGAAAAAATAATCGAAATCCCTTCATGTATTATAAAACTTTTTTAAAATGCAAAGTTCTAAAAACTTATTACAATATGGCCAAACCCTGATCCCTAATCCCTGATCCCTGATTTCTGATCGCTGTTTTCTTCAATAAGCACCTTCGCCATTATTGCATCCCATATGTAATTTGATGGCGAGTTAAGTGTCTCATTATCGGGGCTATATGATTCCCAAAAATTATGATTCTTTTTCAATTGCGTTACCACGCAATCAACCATTTTACCAGCCAGTTGATGGGCAAGGGAGTCATAGCCGTAATTTCGCAGACCATCGTAAACCATGTAATCCCAAAGTAACCACACCGGGCCGTTCCATTTACAACAGTAATCTACGTTCGGACTGTACCACGGATCATCAGCTGCCAGGGTAGGGACCCCATATCTTCGCCAGAATTTGGTCGTATCTGAAAGAGTCTTAACAAGTTGGGCTGCACGGTCGGTGGAGGCTGCTTCCGCCCATAAGGCCAGGAAACCGATGATCTCTAGCCTCCTGAGATCACGAGTCATGAAATACCATCCGTGATCGTCCCGGTTCACCGAATAGTAAAATCCTGTTGAGTCATCCCACATCCTCTCATTTACAAGTTGGGAGGTTTTTTCAGCTTTCTCTAGCCAAATCCGGGCTTCATCCTGTTTCCCTAGGGTTTTGGCCATTTTAGCCAGAGTGCGTTCCTCCTTAATCACCATCAGTGTTAAATCCAGGCATTCAAGTTCGTCGGATATATCTTCTTTATCGACATCGAGGTACCGCTCGGCAGATACTTGAAAAACAGCATTATACCAATCTCTTACATTTTCAATCAGGCCATATGGCCCCCATTCGAAGGTACCATCTTGGTCAGTATCCCGATTCGCAATAATCCAATTGATATACCTTGTTCCGGAATTGTATGCATCTTCAAGGAAAGTCTTGTCTTTGCTTACCTGGAAAATCTCCCAGTTGATCCAACTAAAGAAAGGGGCAGAGGTGGTGGCCATTTTTTTATGAGGATAGTCCTGTAAGCCTCTGGGTCCGTGCCGATAAGCTATCAAGCCATCCTCACGTTGCTGCTCCATGTAGACACGTTGAGACCCTTCCGCTGATTTTGGATCCATGTATACATAGGATAGCATGCTGAGAGATTCATGCAGTACCTGGTGACCGTGGCCCCATCCCCAGAGCGGATTCCGGCTGAAAACATAGAAATTATGTGTTGTCTTTCCGGTAGGAGGGTACATCGATCCCCTCGCCAGGTTGAATGCACCGATGTAAATTAATTTTTCATCACTGGATTTAAACCGGATTCTTGGAATCCTGGAGAAGAGGATAAGGTTATCATCAACAAAGCTTCTGAGGTGTATTTCTTTCATCCTCCCGACCTCCTCCTGAAGCAACCCAATATCTTCACTTTGTGCCTGTATACCACGAATATATCTGAAATTCGTTCGTTCACCTGACCTTAATCTTTTCTTTAACTGAATGGCTGTATAATCAACATAACCAGAATGTAACACATTCAATTTATCGCTATGATACGGAGAATAATAGTCCGTTTTAATCTGTGTATAGAAGCCTGCCATGTTACCCATATAACCCCCGTAAGAATCATTTTTCCGGTTGGTTGTGAAGATATCCCTGACCCGGGTGGGGTATCCATATTCTGGCTTCAGGCTGCTGATCAACCGGTATAGAGATTCGTTGCGGTGCAGGATATAACTCTGGTGAAGACTATCATATCCAATAATCTCCAGGGAGTCATTTCCAAGTTCAAGAATTGGATAAGCCACAATTTCATGAGGGATTTCATCAAGATTCCTGACCTCCATATCCACCATCGCAACAGCCGAGCTGTAAACGAAAAAGGTTTCCCGCACCCGTATTCCCCTGAACGGCTCATACTCTAATATGGCCAAATCAGGGAAAGAGAATATCACAACGGGTTTCTTAAAGTATTCCCCGATACTTCGTATTACCACCTCATCTACCTTCCAGATACAAAACATCGATCCTGACTGATCAGAAGAGTAAGTAACAGGCAGATTATCAGAGTAATAGTCTATTTTGTACGCATTATCGCCATATAGTTTAGAGCGTTTCATGGCAGCAGCATATGTTGTATAAAGAGGATCATCTCCTGTTGCATCTAACCTGAGATAATCTTCAACAGGCTTGAGGTTCTGGGAATTGAGAACCCATGGAAATGCAACACACAGGATGATCATTATTCTTAAAATCATGGAACAGGGTTTCGTGGTGTAAAGATACAGCATCTCGAGCTATCCAGTTTCGGAATCATCTTATTACTCCCAACCCCTCAGATAATAGGGAATAATTGTCACCTCCTTGTTTGATGTCAGATAACGAGGTAGTTGTTCCCCATGTTTAGGAAATATTGCAACCCTCCTCCCAGCAGCGATCAGTTCAACGATTTGGTTTTCGGTAGGGATAAGGGAATAGGCTGGTAAGCCGGAATAGAACATACACTCCACATAGTGTCGGCCTTTTACATTGAATACCACGGAGTTAGCAGGTAGTCTTTCAGAGAGATCAAGAAAAACTGCCTTATTATGCTGAAGATTGGTCAACAGGTCGTTTCGCCGTTGTTCGTTTGTATGTAATGTAATGACAGTTGGAATCTTAAGATTAGAATAACCTATGAACATTATAAGAACAAATATTCCACCTGAAATAAAGAACCGTGGGCTTTTGATGGTGGAAAAAGCGGAGATACTAAAATCAATCAAACATCCCAAAGCCAGGTATATGGGAAGAGATACAACCCAGGGTAGGCTCGGCATCTTGGTTTTCGCTAACGAAAAAAACAGATAAACCACTAATATCATAAATATCAAGGATATAGAAAGTGATTTTGGAGTTACCCTACGATATAAAATCCAACATGCCGGAATAATGATAAAGGGTACTGCGGATCCGTATAAAAGAGAAATATTATTCAGATGAAACCAGAAATTTCCAATATGACCATCAAGTGGCTTGGTAAAATGAGCTGTATATAAACTCAGGGTGGATATGGCTTCACCTGGATATTTCAGTATGATAAACAGATACCACGAAAAAGCAATTGCAATTGCGAGTAGGGCGGATATAATGAACCTCTGAATTTCTTTCCTTCCACGACCACGTGAAAATACAATATAAACAGCCCATCCTAAGTAAACCAACAGACCTACCAGCCATTTAACCAGGATGGCAACTCCGCTGAAAATGCCAATCAACACGATCCATCGTTGTTTCCCTGACCGGATATATTCCAGCCAGGCCCAGATACTTGCCGAAACCCAGACCAGGAAGGCAATATCATTGTGCTCGAGTTCTTGCCTGCCCGAAATAATCTCAACCATATAAAAGGCAGTTGCAATCAAAAAAGCGGCATAATACCCGGTCCCTTCAGAGATGAACAGTTTCCCGGCTCTGTATGCAAGTAATACCAGAATAGAGCCTGCTATAGCACTCGGAATCCGTAAAGTAAACTCACTGACGCCAAAGATTTTGAAAAAAGCAGCTGCAGGCCAGAGGAAAAACGGCTGTTTATTCAGCCATATATGTGCACGGTCCCATCTGTCGTATGGAATATCCATGACAGGATCAGCATAAAGCATTGGTTTGAATGGGTTATTCATAAGATTTTTTGCAACTAAAGCATGAAATCTCTCATCCCACAAATTCAGAAACGGGTCCAGCAATGCTGCAAATATAAATATGGCCAATGAACCGACTATCAGGAACATAAGGCTCAGTTTGGATTTATTAGACAGGTGAAAGTATAGGCTGATCGCAATGAAGAGACTACCTGTCATCAGGAATACAGTCTGCAGGCTAGTTAGATCCTGTTGAAAAAAGGATATCATTTCTAAAGAAAGTTAGTTATGAAATATCAAAGTCAACTCTTTCCGTGAATATTTTTCATTTGCTACGGCAAAATCAACTAAAATCTTAGTTATACAGCCATTTCTGCCGATGATATGTGCATCCGGAGTGGCCTCAATAACTGGGTTATAGCTCCAAACCGAAAGTGTGTCAGAACTCCCAGCCATACCTTCAAGGTTAATGATGTATTGATTTCCTCTCAGGGTAGCATCAATAATCCTCATCCCTTCAGCCTGGTCTCCGGGAGCCGGGTAGGGGATAAGAGGAAGAACTGAGATCCCACCTGCAACTTCCACCTCAATTGTGGCAATCCCGGTAATTATAAAGCTCATATGCAGTGAGATAAACCTGGAAGTTGTAAAGGTAGCGAAGGGATATGCTTCGCCATTCAGTAAAATCCTGGTTATTTTGGTTCCCGGAAAAAGAGCCGGCATGAAATTTATGGTAACAGCCTGGTTTCCTGTCTTTTCAAAGTGCCATGTAAATGCAGATGAATCCCGTTTATATGCCAGGTCCACAAACTGATTTCCCAGCCGGATTCTTTCCACAGTGAGCCAATCCCAATCTGCAGGCAGTCGAGGAGAGATGTATAACGTGTTATTGGGAGCATCTGCTTCAATACCAAGCATCCCTTCTATGGCCGGCTGCAAAACCATAGTCTCACTCCAACACTGGTGTGGACAAACCCCTGAAGGCTGATACTCAGCGCCATTCAGCACCTCTTCCACAAATCCCAACCCCCAGTTGCGGTAAACATTCAGATTGTTCATGATATGGGTAAAACCCTGGGTATAATTCCCGTATTCGTATTCTGCCAACGCTGTCCACCCGGTGAAAAGGGGCCAGACACTTCCGTAATGGTATCCGGTTGGCTTAAACATCGGGTTGTCTTCCCCAATAATGCGGGTACCCCAATTTGTTGAAAAAGCGTTAGAAGCGTATTTATCAAGCAGATTACGCATCTTATATTTGTCTGTAATGCCAAAGTATGCAGGAACAGTTGGAAGGATGGTTTGATCAGTACGTTGGGATCCATCTTTATTCCTGCCAAAGGAATAAAACTGTTCATAACCGTTCCAGAATTTCTCATCGATCAGGTCTCTCACAATTTTTGCCTCCTGTATATAAAGCTCTTCAGAAGGATCGTTAACGACCTGTGCCATGGTAGCGGCCCCTTCCAAAGCAGCTACCCAACAGCCTGTCAGGTAAAAAGAGGAGTGAGATCCAAAAAGTTGCCCTCCTTCCACCCAGCCATGACCTACATTGGTGTTTTCGATCAGGTGATCCTTATCCGTATCAGTTGAAAAACAGAATGTTATTGCCTTTTTTATTCCAGACCAATTCTCCTGAATAAACGATGTATCCCCTGAATGGAGGAGATATCTTCCAGCAAGGATGATGAAAAGGGGTGTGGCATCAGATGCATCATAATGGATGACACCTGAAGTTGTGGCTTCATGAAAGATCTTCCCGCTGAGGTCCTGGTACTTTAAATAGAATTCCAGATTTTTCTTAACCTTATCAAAGTCGCCGATATCTAACAAAGCAAATCCACTCCATTGACCATCACGGCCAAAATACCATGCGTAACCAGGTCTGCCATTTACCTTCTGGGCTCCATCCCAGCCACTGCGGGTGGTTCCGTAGCCTGCAACAAGACCGGACCCCATTCCCGGAGTGGTAACAAAGAACCTGTCGGTTCCAATCAATGCCCATCTATACCCTGCATTAAAATTACTATCAGGAGAGGTGATCATCAGGTTATTAGCAAAAACCTCCTCCGCATGCTTCTGTGATCTCTGAAAAATATCCATCGGGTTAAGGATCGCCTCGTCAAAAATTGCTGTCGTCTCTTTCAATCCTTCAGCACTTGAAGCAAAAACAAAATCCAGAGATTCTCCGCCGTTCATTGAATAATGCACCTGGGCATCCGCCAGTAAATCTCCCCCTTTTTTGGATATGGCCCTGTACGGTATTTTGTTCCCGCCTGCCATAACTGCAAAATCACCTGATTTGTTCATAAAATAAAATGCCTGATATGAATGGTCCCAACCATGACAAAGAGACACAGTAGTAGCTGCCGGATAAGGCCACATTATCCGTAAATTAGTCATGAAATGGATTGATAAAACTGCTGGTTCTGCACCATCCCATGTATAATGAACAACACCAACAGGTTTTGTGGGATGGGCTGCGACAACTTCTGTAAGTAAACCTGAATAAAGATGATAATAACGGATAAAGCAATCGGGACGGATCTCTATTTCCGGACTCAGCCTGCTTAACCATATCGTATTTTCAGATGACGGATTGGTTCCAATGTGACCTGAATTGTCAGGACCATTGATAGTTATACTTACACTATAGTCACGCAATGACATGAACGGATGGGTCCATACCTCCTCAATCCCACCATTTTCAGCTCCCATGATCAGGATCCCTTCACCCGCTGCTTCACAATAGTTATTGGTGGCAGTTCTGGGTGAGAAAGCAACCTTAGGTGGTTTTAGGTCCCAGGTAACAGCTTTAGGAATTACTTTGAGCTTTGCACCCCGGATATCGGTTTTAGCCCGACACTGAACAACGGTGTCAGGGGAGTAGTCCCAATAGAAACGAGGCCCTGCTTCCAGTTTACCGGCAAGATAATCCAGGGCATTTTTTGAAAAGGTTTCCAGATGCAGCCGGTTTTCATTCGGTTGGGAGAATAGAGTATATGCTCCAACTCCAAGCAGTTTACCCTTGCCAACATCATATTCAACAACCATCTTCGAATCTTCCCTGAAGAAGATGTAATCCCAGTCAATCGCAACTACCTTTCCTTTTTCAGGAACTGTATCTCCAAAGAAGCCGTTGACCCGGAGTGTAAGATCCTTGATCGGCTTATAGATGTATGCTCCCCCATATATGCCCGTGAAAACAGGATGCTCCCGGAAGGCATGGAAACCCAGTTTTCGTCCATATCCCTCATCAACTGATGATTTCTGCCTCACTGATGGGATTGTAGTTTCTATCCCGAGCAGATTGATATACCTAAAGGCATCAAGTGTAAGCAGTATTTTACCCCCCTTTTCAAGATATTCACGAAGCAGTTTAATTACCTTACCATCAGACTCATCCGTTGTGAAGTTTGAAGTATCCGACCTGTGAAACCAAACTACTGCAGCATCCTGTAACTGCTTTGGATGCCTCTTAAGTTCATGAAACGTACTGTATTTCAACGAATAACCTTCTAATTCCCGAATAAAATCCATTGCAGCCAGAAGCTCTGGATCTGAAGAGATCAAAGGCTCTTGTCCTACCATTAATATAAAAGTGGCATCATCATTTTCCCTACCCTCCGCCTTCGTCCCTCGTCTTTCTTCCCTCGTCTCTCGTCCTTCATCCTTCATAATTTGAATACTGTGTCGTCTTGCGTCCTTGCCTTTAATTCCCTGTGATATAGCAGAATAGCCACTAAAAAATAACAGCGCGAATAGCAGGGTGTGTAGTTTCCAGTTCAAGATCATAACTTTTCTACTAATTTATTCAGTGATGAGAATACAGGAACTCCGGCTGTTTGGATTCGCTCTTCCGATTGATGCCCGTTAGGGATCAGGATGCAATCAATCCCGATCTCACCGGCAACTTCAGAATCATGCAGTGTATCACCAATGAAGATCATCTCTTGCTTTGGGATTCCAAGATCCTTTACGAGCCGGAAACCCACTTCGGTTTTCCCGTGTGCATAATGATCATCCAAACCTCTTACCTGATTAAAGAATGGTCTGACTTCACGCTCTGTAGTTTCTGTTAACAGTTCGTTTTGTTCCCTGGCCGATAAAATGCTTTGTGTGTATCCCTTAAACTGACAATAGGGGAGCAGATGTTTTACCTCCGGATACAGCTGAGACTCCTTTTGCCTCCTGTTATATAAAACCATGAACTCCATTCCCACCTCTTCAAAGGGCTCCCGATCAAAATCAAAGCCAAGTTTCAGGTAGTAATCCCTTACCGGGAAGTCAAAGATGGAGCGGTAAATTTCCAGTGTAATAGGAGAGAGGTTTCGCTTCGCAAGCATCCCATTCATCACCTCAACGCAGAGCCATGCATCATTCAGCAGCGTTCCGTTCCAATCCCAGATGATGTGATTGTATCGGGTTAAATCCATGTGGTTGTTGCTCTTATCTTCATTGTTGATTTCCTTATCTTTGCGCCCTTCGCGCCTTTGCGTCTTAGCGGTTCAGGTCTTTGTTTAAGAGGCACGAAAATAAAGAAAAACCGGTTAATCAGCATGGACTTTTCTTCCCCTCTTTCCGAACTCGATATACTACATGACTGCGCACTCTGTCCCCGCAACTGTCATGCCGACAGATTCAGCACAAATCTGGGATACTGCCAAACAGGAGCTGGTTTCAACATCTCCTCAATCTGCATTCACAGGGGAGAGGAACCGGTCATCAGTGGTTCCCGGGGCATCTGCAATATTTTTTTTACCCATTGCAACCTTCAGTGCAGCTTTTGCCAGAATCATCAGATCAGTGATAACAAACTGAACAACAACTTCTTTGAATTACCCCTTGAATCTGTGATCGGACAGATAACAGATATCCTTGATCAGAATATCAACATCATCGGGTTTGTATCCCCATCCCATATGATCCCCCAGATGAAGGTCATTATTCGGGCAGTTCAAGGATTGGGGTACCACCCAACATGGGTTTATAACACCAACGGATACGATAAACCGGAGACGCTTCGGGATCTAGAAGGGCTCATCGATGTTTACCTCCCTGACCTGAAATATATGGACTCAATACTTGCAGGAAAACTTTCTGATGCTGCTGATTACCAGGAAGTCGCCGGAGCTGCATTGAAGGAAATGCTCCGGCAAAAAGGAACTGCTTTGCGGATTGATGACGAGGGATATGCCGAATCAGGGATTCTGATACGCCACCTAGTCCTTCCCGGACATATAGAAAATAGCCTGAGTGTGCTACGTTTCGTTGCAGAAGAATTATCCCCGCTTCTTCATATCGGACTGATGTCTCAGTACTTTCCGGCCGGACAGCATTTCGACAACCCAAGCCTTGCCAGAACACTAAACCACAGGGAGTATAAACGGGTTGTGCAAGCTATGGAGGAGTTTGGCATCACAAGGGGATTTATGCAGGAATTGAAAAGTTTCAACCATTACCGTCCCGATTTCAGCAAAAAACATCCGTTCGAAAAAGATTAATCCCTATTTTTGTTTTCAATTTAATTGTAAACCGCCGCACCTTACCACAATCTCACTATACCACCATATCACAATATCACCATACCATCAAACACAACTTATAATGAAACAAACAACTACCCTTTTAGCCATTCTGTTTCTGGGGTTCTCAATCTCTGTTAATGCCCAGGACACTGTAAAAGAAAAGAAAGCAGACTCCGGTTACATCTTCACGGAGGTGATCAAATTACCCGCTACACCGGTAAAAAACCAGTACAGATCAGGAACCTGCTGGAGTTATTCTGCGTTATCTTTCCTGGAGTCGGAATTGTTGAGGATGGGAAAAGACACATTCGATCTTTCCGAAATGTTCGTGGTTTACCATACGTATGCCGACAAAGCCCCGATTTACGTGCGTTTTCATGGTGAGCATAACTTTGGGGGTGGGGGAGCAGCACATGATGTTCCCTATGTTTTGAAGAATTACGGAATCGTACCTGACGAGGTCTACAATGGTCTCGTTATTGGTGAGGAGAATCCTGTTCACGGTGAGATGGATGCAGTTTTAAAGGCATATGTTGACGCTGTTCTCAAAAACCCGAACAGAAAACTTAGTCCTGTCTGGCATAAAGGGTACACCGGGATCCTGGATGCATACATTGGAGAGATACCGGAGACTTTTATATATAATGGTACAGAATACACCCCGAAATCATTCGCTGATATGCTCGGGCTTAATCCTGATGATTATGTTGAGATCGGATCTTTCACCCATCATCCCTTTTATGAAAAGTTCATCCTGGAGGTGCCTGATAACTGGCTTATGGATGAAATCTACAATGTACCGCTTGAGGAGATGATGCAAATCCTTGACAATTCACTGGAGAAAGGATATACGGTTGTTTGGGGAAGTGATATTAGTGAAAAGGGATTCTCCTGGAAAAATGGTGTTGCTATAGTTCCCGACAAAGATGCCCCGGAACTGGCAGGGCTGGAACAGGGAAAGTGGGAAAAGATGACTGATAAGGAGAAGGAGGAGATGCTCTATAAATTCACAAGCCCTGTACCTGAAAAAACGATCACCCAGGAGATGCGCCAGGAGGAGTTTGACAATTACAAATCGACTGACGACCACGGCATGCATATCATCGGGATGGCAAAAGACCAGAATGGAGATGTTTACTATATTGTCAAGAACTCATGGGGGGTAGGCACCCAAAAATACGAAGGCTATTTTTACACCTCTAAACCCTTCGTTGAACTAAAAACAATGGATCTCATGGTGCATAAAGATGCGATTCCGAAGGAGATACGGAAAAAGCTGGGGATCTAGATTCTAGATCCTGGATCCTAGATCCTGGATGATGGATGATGGATAACACACATCTTATTGTAGCAAGGATCCAGGATCCTGCATCCAGGATTCTCTTCTTGTTGGAAATTTGATCACTTGTTGAAGTCTATCCAGGTATTCCGAACGGGGGATCAGTGTGGCGCCCATCCGCAGGAAGTGGTTTGTTTCAACCTGACAATCAATAAATTGGAAATCCCATTTCAGGAGCAGCTGAACCAGGTGATAGAGAGCGACTTTTGATGCATTTGGTTGTGTGAAGAACATGCTCTCTCCAAAAAATGCTTTCCCAAGAGATATCCCATACAGGCCGCCAACGAGGTTTCCCTTGTTATAACAGGCAACTGAATGTGCAAACCCTTTCAGGTGGAGATTTGTATACCCTTCGATAAACTCCTCACTTATCCAGGTATCTGGTTCATGGGCACGTTTGATCCTGGCACATTGGCTGATAACAGCTTCAAAATCAGTATCGAACTTAATCTCAAATGTTTCAGCCCGCACAGTCCGTTCAAGTGATTTTGAGATCTTTAATTTATCGGGAAACAGCACCAACCTGGGATCAGGTGAGAACCAGTAGGGTTCTCCGTCATGGACAAACCAGGGAAATATTCCGGAAGCATAGGCGTTTAACAACCGATCAACAGAAAAATCACCTCCAATAGCAATCAAGCCATCCTCTTCAGCCTCAGTGGCAGGAGGGAATACAGGTTCTTTCGGTAGCAAATAAACAGGCAAAATGAAGTTAGAAGTTAGAAATTAAAAGTTAGAATGCAAGTACGAAGTTAGAAGGAAGAAGTACAAAGCTTTTCACAGAATATCCAGCATCCAGTCATCCAGTCATCCAGTGATCTAGTTATCCAGCATCCAGTCATCCAGTTATCAGCTGACGGAGTCCAGCGCTTCAGTTAGCCGTGAGCAAGCCTCATCAATCTCATCAGCCGTAATAGTCAGCGGGGGCGCAATGCGGAAAGTAGCAGGCTGAAAAAGGTACCAGTCGATGATAACTCCGTTTTTCAGCGTTGCCTCCATGAAAGGTTGCCGTTGATCGGGATTCTTCAAATCCAACCCGATCGCTAATCCTCGCCTCCGGTATGACTGTATAGCCCTGTGTTTGCACACCCTCTCCTCAAATTGACGACCTTTCTCTTCTACTTCACTTAGCAGGCCATCAGCAAGTAATACTTCGATGCCGGCAAGGGCAGCTGCACAGCTTACAGGATGTCCTCCAAATGTAGTGATGTGACCAAGTTCCGGGTTAAATGCTAGTGTATTCATGATCTTCTTAGGAGCAATAAAAGCGCCCAATGGCATCCCGGCACCTAACGCTTTGGCCAGAACCAGGATATCCGGGACAAACCCGAAGTGTTCAAAAGATAAAAAGGTTCCGGTACGGCCGAATCCCATCTGAACATCATCAATCACCAGTAGCGTGCCTGTTTCATTGCATCGTTTCCTCAGTTGAACAAGGAAATCCTCTTCAGGAAGGATCAGTCCGGCTTCTGCCTGAATGGTTTCTGCTACCACGCAAGCCGTTTTGTCGGTGATCTCAGCCAGATCATTGAAGTTATTGAATCTCAGGAATCTGACGTCAGGTATCAGTGGCCTGAATGCCCTTTTCAGCTCCTCATTCCCCAGTATTGAGAGCGCTCCCTGAGTGGATCCATGATAGGCGTTGTGGAAAGCAACCACCTCCTGCCGTCCGGTAAATCGTTTTGCCAGCTTCATCGCCCCCTCAATGGCTTCACTGCCGGAGTTCACAAAATAGACGGAATCAAGAGAAGAGGGGAGAAGGTCGGTGAGGCTTTTTGCAAGGCGAACCTGAGGAGAGTGGATAAACTCTCCGTATACGTTGAGATGGAGGTACTTCTCCAGTTGTGCGCTGATGGCTGCAAGTACCTTCGGATGCCTGTGCCCGATATTGCTGACCGAGATCCCCGAAACCATGTCCATATAACGGGTCCCATCACTTCCTGTAAGCCAAACACCTTCAGCTTTAATAATCTCTAGTCCCATCGGTGTAAACGATGGCAACCCCAGATGTCTGTAAAACAACTCCCGGTCAGTCATGGGTTGATGTGCTGATGTGTTGATGTGATAATGTGATGATTTGTTGATGTTACGAAATTACAAAAACCGATGGATTGTTCTTATTTTCATTATCGATTTTGTAATTTCGCAATTTCACCATTTCACCATGTCACCATATCACCATAACACTATAACACCACATCACCATACCACCATATGAAAGACAAAATCGTCATCATCACCGGCGCAACCTCGGGAATTGGCAAAGCCCTGGCTTTTGAATGTGCCCGACGGGGAGCGAAACTGTCTCTGGCCAGCCGCAATAAAGAACAATTAAAGGCAATTGAGGAGGAGTTAAGAAAAAATGGGACGGAGGTGATTTCGACTGAAACCGATGTTACCAGAGAAGAAGATTGTAAGCGATTTATATCAAATACCATAAGCCAATTCAACCGGATTGATGTGTTGATCAACAATGCTGGAATCTCCATGAGAGCTTTGTTCGAAGAGGTAGACCTTGATGTGTTGAAAAGGGTAATGGATGTCAATTTCTGGGGCGCAGTATACTGCACGAAATTTGCCTTGCCGGAGTTGTTGAAAGCAAAAGGCTCTGTTGCAGGTGTCTCTTCTATTGCCGGTTACAAAGGACTGCCAGGCCGCACAGGCTATTCAGCATCCAAGTTTGCCCTGCAGGGGTTTCTGGAAGTGATTCGGATTGAAAACATGAAAAAAGGACTACATGTATTGATCGCCTGTCCGGGCTTTACCAGCTCCAACATCCGGAATGCGGCTCTGGCAAAGGATGGCAGCAACCAGGGGGAATCGCCACGCGACGAAGCCAAAATGATGATGCCGGAAGAGGTAGCAAGGCAAATCTGTGATGCCATTGAAAAGCGTAAACACCGGCTTACTATGACCACGCAAGGTAAAATGACAGTACTCTTGAACAAGTTCTTCCCGAAGTTCATGGATAAGATGGTATATAGCCATATGGCGAAGGAGCCGGATTCCCCCTTTAAGTAAAGTACGATTTACGATTAACGATTTACGATTGAAAGAAAAGTACGATTAACGATTTACGATTTACGATTGGATTGCCGATTGACGATTTCAAATGTACAATTTATTTGAGATTAAAAATAATTCGGAAATTGTAAATCCAAAATCAAAAATGCAATTGTAAATCGTTAATTGTAAATTGTAAATCCCTGTTATCGTTAATCGTACCTCGTAAATCACTTTCCAATTCTATCTGCCAAATACCCTTGGATAAAGTGAACATTACGATCGATGGTATTCAGGTTTTTGTTGACGATTACCGGGTTGGGAATGTTCTCGGAGGCGGAAAAGGTTAGTAATGCCTTGCTATGAGCGGGCTTGTTCAAATGTTTGTATTTGCATTCAATGGCGTAGGTGGTAAACACCTGGCTCATTATAAAATCAACTTCTGCTCCATCGCTGGTTCTGTAAAATCGAATAGTCCCTCCTGGCTTAAGGTTTCTCCAAAGCTCCAGCAAAACATAGTTTTCAAAAACAGCTCCTTTATCGGCACGAAAATCCATCTCACCAAAATCGGTGTTCAGTATATTCCGAACGCCCATGTCGCAGAAGAATATTTTCTTCATTCTGGTGATTGCCGATCGCTTGTTCGTTTGATACGGTTCTACCAGTTTAATAATATACATCTGTTGAAGTAAATCAACGTATTCCTGACAAGAACGGTATGGCAATCCGGTTTCGCGGCTGATTTCATTGAAATTAACCAGATTCCCTGTTTGCAAGGCCAGCAGGCGCAGCAACTTATTGAAACCAACGAAATGTTCGTTCCTTATATAGAATTTGACATCGCGAAGAAGATAGGTTTTGTAGATATCATCCAAAACGGCCACTTTTTCCTCCGGATCTTTTTTCAAGGCAGCTCGCGGCAATCCTCCGAAAACAAGGTATTGGCTTAATAGTTTGGTGATAGGAGCTGTAATTGCCGAATCAGTTGTTTCACTATCTAGTGAGAGAAATAACCTGTGGAGATCGGGGTCGGAAAACCTGATGTATTCGCTGAAAGAGAGGGAGAACACTTCAACGATCCTGACTCTTCCTGCCAGGGATTCTTCAACATTTTGCAAAATATGGAGGCTGGAACTTCCGGAACACAAAATTCTCAGCCCGTTGTGTTTATCCGTAAGCAACTTAAGCATTGTTGAAATACCCGGGATAAATTGAAATTCGTCAATGAGTAACAACCCGTTCATGTTTTCATCAAGATAAATCTTTAAATATGCTTCGATGTCAGATAGTTTTTCAAACAAAGCATATGTTTCAGGATCCTGGCCGTTTAAAAAGAGTCTCTTCCCATTGAATTCAAACATCTTCATCAGGCTTGTCTTACCCACCTGCCTGGCGCCTATCAATATAACTATCGGAACGGTTTCATAACCATTGATGATTCTATCCAGGTAGTAATCACGTTTTATCATACTATTTTACTAAACCACAAAGGTAGATCAAGAATCGTTTATTTGCAAATTAAACCGATAATATTTACATGTTTGTAAATATTATTGCCAGAAATATGGAAAACAATAAAAATAAGTACGATTTACGATTTACGATTTACGATTGTAATGCCGATTGACGATTTTAGATGTACAATTTATTTCAGATTTGAAAATAAATCGTACCTCGTAAATCCAAAATCAAAAATGCAATCGTAAATCGTTAATCGTTAATCGTAAATCACTGTTATCGTACCTCGTAAATCACTTTCGTGGGTGAAACTGCGTAATCGTGCTCCGCAGGTATTCCCGATCCAAATGGGTGTAGATCTCAGTTGTTGTAATTGATTCATGTCCAAGCATTTCCTGTACTGCCCGCAGATCCGCACCTCCCTCCACCAGGTGGGTGGCAAAGGAGTGACGAAACGTATGAGGACTGATTGTTTTCCTTATGCCTGCTTTTTCAGCTAGGTCTTTCACGATGTTGAAGATCATCGCCCGGGATAGCTTTGACCCGCGCCTGTTCAGAAAAAGAAAATCCTCATTTCCCCGTTTAACCTGTTGCAGGATACGAACCGTGTCTTTGTAAATGGTGATCTGTTTTTGTGCGCTTTTTCCTATAGGCACAAGGCGCTCTTTATTCCCTTTTCCGATGATTCGAACAAAACTTTCCGGGAAATATAAAGATGAGATCTTCAGGTTTATGAGTTCAGTAACTCTAAGTCCGCATCCATACAGGGTTTCCAAAATAGCTTTATTGCGTTCGCCCTCCGGTGTGCTAAGATCGATCACCTCAATCAGTGCATCAATCTCTGCACTTGTAAGTACTACCGGCAGTTTTCTGCCAATCCTCGGGGCATCAAGTAACTCAGTTGGATCTTTCTGTAGAATGTTCTCCAGCAAAAGATATTTGTAGAAGGACTTTAATCCCGATATCAGCCTCGACTGAGTGCGGGGTGTCATGCCCTGCGTTGTAACCCACTTCAATAATCCTTGTAAATGGCTTAGTTTTACCTGGGCAGGTTGCACCTCTTCTCCGGATTGTTCCAGAAACTGGACCAATGTCTTCACATCATGCAGATAGGCCTCAACCGTATTGGCTGACAGTGATTTCTCTAATTGCAGAAAGGCTTGATATCCATTTAAATATGAGTCCCACTTCATCGATACTATTCTCCGGTAAAGTGTGGTTTGCGTTTTTCATTAAAGGCCTTGATTCCTTCATGATAGTCCTTGCTCTCCCAAACCCTGGTACGTAATCCCTCAATTTTTTCGAATACGTCGGCACTCAATGCCTGTGAGTTCGCAAGAATCCTGAATTGCTCCTTGATTACTTCAATGGAGAGCGGAGCAAGTGTTGTTATATGTTGAGCCATTTCCATAGTGTAAGCGGCAAGCTGATCCCCTTCTACGATATGATTTACAATTCCCCAATTTTCAGCCATTGCGGCATCTACCGGTCGGGCTGTAAAAAACATCTCTTTCGCCTGATTCAGGTCCAGTCGGGCGATAAAATGACCGATACCGGAGGCGTTGTATGGAACGCCAATTTTGGCAGGAGTTATTGCAAATGAACAAGTGGAATCTCCAATGGAAATATCAGATGACATGATAAGGTCACAAGCACCACCCCAAACACTGCCATGAACCTGGGTTATAACCGGTCCTGGATAGCGCTGGATTGTACGTAAAAGAACCTCTAATGGGTCATAATATCCAAGTGGATCTTCATGATTTTCAGGAAGTTCAGGTATATAATGACCTGCCGACCAGACATTGCTTTCGTTTGGCTCTGCCGTGATGATTACTACCCTGATCTTTTCTGCTTTAAAGGATTCAAACGCCTCTACCAAATCATGTACCATTGCCTGGCTTAATGCGTTCAATTTTTCGGGATGATTCAATGATACAATCCCAACCTTGCCTTGTATTTCAGTTTTTATCATCTGTTGTAAAAGAAAAATTTGGTTCTAAAGTAAAGATTTTTCGGGATTGTTTTGATATTAACCGGAAAATAATTAATTTTGCACGCCTTAAAACAGGAGAGAACGAAATGGCGAAAAAGAGTAAAGATCAACGGATTCAGGTGATTCTTGAATGTACTGAACACAAGACCAGCGGTGTTCCCGGTATGTCCAGATACATCACAACCAAAAATAAGAAGAACACTCCGGAACGTTTGGAGATAAAGAAATACAACAAGTCCCTGAAAAGGATGACAGTTCATAAAGAAATTAAATAACAGCATTTAGTTATGGCAAAGAAAGTAGTTGCAGCATTTAAAGGAGCCTCAGCCAAAGATATCACCAAGGTGATTAAGATGGTCAGGTCTCCAAAAACAGGAGCATATGCTTTTAAAGAGTCAATGGTTCCTAACGATAAAATAAAGGATTACCTCGCAGCAAAAGAGAACTAGCAAGTGCTGATTAATATTGAAGAAAACTTTTCAGGTATCATAAAAGTAGGGGCAATTCATGAATTGCCCCTACTTTTTATAGGGTATAACTCAACCCGTCAAAACAATGGGATTTTTTAAAATTTTCTCAGGCGAAAAGAAAGTACACCTTGATAAAGGTCTTGAAAAGACGAAAAGCTCTCTCTTTTCAAAAATATCCAAGGCTGTCGTTGGAAAGTCAAAAGTAGATGACGAGGTTTTGGACAATCTTGAAGAGGTATTGGTTAGCTCTGATGTAGGCGTAGAGACAACACTTCGGATTATTGAACGTATCCAGCAACGGGCTGCACGGGATAAATTTCTTGGGACCGGAGAATTAAACCAGCTCCTGAAAGAAGAGATAGCGGCATTGCTGCAGGAAAACAATAATGAAGAACTCCCCGGGTTTGTTCTCCCCGAAGGGAAGAAACCATTTATTATCATGGTTGTTGGTGTTAACGGAGTTGGTAAAACAACTACCATTGGTAAACTGGCTTACCAGTTTAAACAAAACGGAAAATCGGTTTTACTGGGTGCCGCAGATACATTTCGTGCCGCAGCGGTCGACCAGCTTACGATCTGGGCTGAAAGGGTAGGGGTTCCCATCGTATCCCATGGTATGGGAACCGATCCGGCATCTGTGGCCTTTGATACGGTAAATCGCGCTATCTCCAGTCAAACTGATGTCGTAATAATTGATACTGCAGGACGTCTTCACAACAAGATCAACCTGATGAATGAGCTGTCAAAAATTCGAAAAGTAATACAGAAGCTGGTTCCCGATGGCCCTGATGAAGTCCTTTTGATACTCGATGCATCCACAGGTCAGAATGCGTTTGAACAGGCCAGGCAATTCACCGCTGCTACCGAGGTAAATGCGTTAGCCCTGACTAAACTTGATGGTACTGCCAAAGGAGGTGTGGTTATTGGAATCTCAGACCAATTCAAAGTGCCGGTGAAATATATCGGCATTGGCGAGAAAATGGAAGACCTCCAGGTTTTCAACCGCGTGGAGTTTGTAGAGAGTCTTTTTACAGATCAACCGTGATATCAATAAAAAATAGAGGGATTGGTCTGGTTTCAATGGGTTGTGCCAAAAATCTGGTCGACACTGAAGTGTTGATGAAGCAGCTGGAATACAGCAAGTTCAACGTTGTTTTCGAACCAGAAACTCTCCAGGGCATCAAGACCGTCATCATTAATACTTGCGGTTTTATCGGTGATGCCAAACAGGAATCTGTCGATACCATTTTACACTATGCTGAGGCGAAGAGAACCGGAAAGATCAATCGGTTATTTCTAATGGGATGCCTTACAGAACGTTACCGCCAGGAACTTACCATTGAAATCCCTGAAGCCGATGGTATTTTTGGGGTCAGCGAGTTACCGGAAATAATACGTGAGATTGGAGGGGAGTTTCGCAATAAGCTTCTGGGTGAGAGGAGTATCACCACTCCATCACATTATGCCTATCTGAAAATAGCAGAGGGTTGCGACAGAACCTGTTCATTCTGCGCCATTCCAGCCATACGTGGTGCTCACCGGTCGAAATCACTTGAAGAGGTGGTTGCTGAAGCTACTTATCTGGCCGAAAGTGGTGTGAAGGAGCTGTTGGTTATATCACAGGATACAACCTTTTATGGAATTGATCTCTACGGAAAGCGCCGGCTGGCTGAACTTCTCAGGAAACTGGCATCTGTCAAGGGTATTGAATGGATTCGGCTGCACTATACATATCCTCATGCTTTTCCCTTAGAGGTTCTGGATGTCATCCGGGATCACTCGAATATCTGCAACTACATTGACATTCCACTTCAGCATATCAGCAATCATATCTTACATTCAATGAAACGAGGTA
>ERZ889078.217-NODE-217-length-52428-cov-19.641686_pt1 | contig 52428 bp, 45 predicted proteins | sample MGYA00521266_ERZ889078 | MGnify/ENA primary metagenome ERZ889078 (study PRJEB32303, sample SAMEA104408618) | aquatic metagenome | biome: Brackish water; feature: Pelagic; material: water | place: Baltic Sea | collected 2014-06-16T06:34:00 | depth 76,534 m ... | reverse complement strand
TTTCTTATTGTTTCTTTTTTCGTGGTTGTTCAAAAACTATTTTCGACCGATTGCTCAATAACAACACCGATCTTTTTTACCATTTTTCTCTGAAAACTGGGTTTTTCAGGGACGACTACTTGTGGGTTTGAAACAAAATGATCAATGAAGGTCTTTTTATCGATTTCCAGCACATCCACATCAGTGAGGGCCCGGACACTGGCTGAGCGGGGTTTGGATTCCAGCAGGGCCATTTCTCCCAGAAAATCACCAGCTTCTCGAATGGCAATTTGCTTTTGTTTTTTATACACTTCCATTTTTCCAGAAAGAATGATGAACAGGGTTTCCTGAACGGAGTTTTCTGGAAAAAGTACCTGGTCTTTTTTCAGGGTTATCTTTTTTCCGGCGTTAAAAATGCGCTTTAATTCCGTTTCCTGTAAAAAACGGCAGATAGGGGCCTGTTGCAAGGCCTCTAAATTTTTGAGAATATCCATGGTATTAACACGTGGGCAGATAGTAGATGGTTCAATGTAATTCTATTTTTCTCCCTCTATCCCTTAAATGCAAGAAGAAAAAGGCCTTATTTGATTTTGTAACCGAGTCGTAACAGAAGAGGAAAGCTGATATCCACTTGATACTGTATGGATATACCGGTTTTTCAGTGTGTTTGAGCCGTTTTTTCCTACCCCATTCGTGGGATTGTGGAAAACAACCTATGTCTATATATTCTAGTTGTAAGCGGGAAAAATTCTGCAAACGGAAAGGTTTTTAAGAGTCACCCTGGTTTTTGAGACCCTTGCCATGCCTTCAATAGAAAAGGTTGTAACGCCGACACCGACCCTGGATTCTACAACCTCCATTTTTGATGCGATCGAATATCTGATCATCAACGATTGCGAGCATGCCTTTGTCCAGCATGAAGGTGAAATGGCTGGCATTATCTCGGCGAGTCAATTACTGGAAAATCACAAGTCGCAGGATATGCCTGGCTCTTCAAGTCCGGGATTATATGGAGCCTCTTCTGACGATTAAGGCAAATGAACTGCGGGCCAGAGCGGCGGAAATCATGTCGGAACATGGTGTGGAATTTATTGCAGTGACCAACCAGAACGGGGTGCTTCTCGGAGTCGCTTCTCTTGGCAACTTAAACAGCTAATCTTCTTCTCTGTGAGAATCCCTTTTAATACATTTTCTTCAGCAGGATGGGAAGCCGGCCAGCGTGACGCTGGACCTGTCGGGCAATGGATTTTTACCGCTAGCAAAATTCATTTCGGCTAAAAACGCCCTTGCTATTTGCCCCTGCGGGGAGCAGTCAGCACGACTACAATGCCTATAAAAATTTTCCAGTTTTGAAACATATCATTCCTTCGGGCCAGTCATTTTTTCAGGTCGTACTTTTTCGTCAAACTCCTCCGGCGTGAGCAGGTTCAAAGCCGCCGCCGCTTCTTTCAAAGTGCTGTTATCCTGATAGGCTTTCTTGGCCACTTTCGCCGCGTTGTCGTAGCCGATATGTGGATTGAGAGCCGTGACCAGCATGAGCGAGCCATTAAGATGTTTTTCGATCTGTACTTTATTAGGTTCAATACCGATCACGCAATGGTCGTTGAAAGACCGGCAGGAATCGGCCAGCAGGCGAATAGATTGTAGAAGATTATAAATCATCACCGGCTTAAAAACATTGAGTTCGAAGTTCCCGGAAGACCCCCCAACATTGATGGTGGTGTCATTGCCGATCACCTGTGCCGCAACCATGGTCATGGCTTCCGATTGGGTAGGGTTGACTTTGCCCGGCATGATCGAGCTTCCCGGTTCATTGGCCGGTAAAACAATTTCGCCGATTCCGCATCGCGGACCCGACCCGAGCCAGCGAATATCGTTGGCGATTTTCATAAGTGAACAGGCGATGGTTTTTAAAGCGCCGCTGGTCTCGACAATTGCATCGTGCGCCGCGAGAGATTCAAATTTATTAGGCGCGGTGACAAACGGGCAGTCAGTGAGGTCGGCAATTTGTTTGGCGACTTTAACGGCGAAATCCTTGTGCGAGTTGAGGCCGGTTCCCACTGCAGTTCCACCAAGCGCAATTTGATACATTCTTGGCATGCAATTATTAATGCGATCGAGCGCGTACTCCAACTGCGTGGTGTATCCGCTGAATTCCTGGCCCAGAGTGAGCGGAGTGGCGTCCATCAGATGAGTGCGGCCGATTTTTATGATGTCCTTAAACTCGTTGGTTTTTTTGCGGAACGATCCGGCCAGAGTTGTTATGGAAGGGATGAGTGCTTCACGAATGCGCTCCACCGCCGCAATATGCATGGCGGTGGGAAACGTGTCGTTGGAAGACTGCCCCATATTGACATGATCATTAGGATGCACAGGGTCCTTGGAGCCGATGGTCCCGCCTGCTATTTCAATAGCCCGGTTGGCGATGACTTCGTTGGTGTTCATGTTGGACTGTGTTCCACTTCCCGTTTGCCAAACCCTTAAAGGGAAATGCTCGTCCAATGTCCCGGCGATCACTTCATCGGCGGCCTGACAGACCAGGTCTTTGACATTTTCAGGCATGAGCCCTAACTCTGCATTGACCATAGCCGAAGCCTTTTTCAGGATGCCCATTCCCCGGATGATTTCGCGTGGCATGGTTTCAGTGCCAATATCAAAGTGGATCAATGATCGCGCGGTTTGGGCTCCATAATAACTGCTGGCCGGGACACTGATCTCTCCCATGCTGTCGGTTTCGATCCGGGTACTCATAATACTCCTCCTCAGTTTTTGAAATAGTCCGCCGCTTCCGGCATATTTTCTTCGATAAAAATTTTAAATTTTTTCAATAATCTTTGTTCGGCCTGGCGCACAGCTTCTCGCGTGACCCTTCTCCGGTCGCCGATTTCCTGTAGCGATAAAGGCTCTTCGGAAAGAACGCGCTGGTCGAGAATTTCTATTTCGTTGGCATTCAAATCGGTTTTAAAGCTTTCAATATTTTTATTGAGAATTTCTTTAAACTGGTTAAGCTCCGCATTATCTTCAACGGATGACTGCCCGTGTGCAAGGGTGTGCGCCGGGGTCAGGCTGCTACCGGGGTGGGCAGGGGTGTCGATGGAAACATCCATCGCGCCGATGCTGGCAGAGACGTCAATGATCTCTCCCTCATCAACCCCAAAGCGTTCGGCCAACAATTTGGTGGTCGGGTCAAATCCCTCTAGTTCGAGTTTTTCCTTTTCCCTTTTCAGGTTGAACAAGAGTTTGCGCCGGGCGTTGGTGGTGCCCACCCGCACTAGCCGCCAGTTGTCGAGAATATGTTTCAGGATATACGACTTGATCCACCAAGTGGCATAGGCCGAAAGAGGCACCCCGCGAAAAGGGTCGAAATTTTTAACCGCTTTCATCAGGCCAATATTACCTTCCTGAACCAGGTCCATCAGGTTCTGCCATTCGCGCTTGAAATTCATGGCGATTTTAATCACTAGCATGAGGTTGGCAGTGGTCAGTTTATAGGCGGCATCGAGATCGCCGGTTTCCTTATAACGGATGGCCAACTCCTTCTCCTCGTCTTCCGTCAGGAGCGGATATTTGCGAACTTCCTGAAGGTAAGCCGAAAAAGGGTCGAGAGGGAGCAGTGAACCTTTGGACCGAACCGCCGGTAACCGGGACTCCTCGTGATCTGGCTCGTCTGAGGTTGTTTCGTCGTTCATAGTAGATTTCAATAGTAATGCCTGATTTCTGCCGGGTTGTATTTTGCACGGCAAATCTTTAGAATGTATCTATGGCCCGTTTAGCACTATTTGGAATTTTTGTCGTCCTGCTGATTCTTATTGCGCGCGCAATTTTTCCCTCAAAAAGCTCATCGAATGAGGAGCCTACAGAAATGGTCATGGACCCTAATAATGGGGTGTATATCCCGAAATCTGAGGCTATCAAAAAAACCGTCAACGGCAAGGAATATTATTTTTCAAGCGAACAAAGCGCTGAAGATTTCATAAACAAGACCCCCTAGGTAGAGCAACAGGCAACCGGGGTCGAACTATTATAACAGAGGATTTGTCTCAAACCGGAGAAACAGGAAAATTCATGATGCAATTTAAAAAACAGCAGTTCAGTGAGTTATGGCGGCGATTTCGAATGCAGGGTTTACCTGTTTTGTTGGTTTTGGCGGTAGTGGGCGTTTCCCCCGTATTTGCCGAAGAAAAATGCGAGCCGGTGGATAAAAAAAAGATCAAAATTGAGGGTTATATTTCCAAATCTTTTCGCAAACAAAGAAAGCAGATCTTCAAGGAATTTGGCGAGCTCGGTTCCACACGTGTGGCTTTGAGGGTGTACCCCATGGGCGAAACCTCAAAAGTGATCGCGGTGGGGCGATGTGTTCCCGCCTATATCGCCCAGCACATCATCAGAAAATCGATGGAATACAGCACCGGTGTGGAGAGCTTGGTGCAACAGCAGTTCTTACATACCCATTGGGTGGGTGTCGGCGTCACCATGTTTGATGAACCCTCACAACAGTTCGTTTCTGCAAAACAGGTCCAGCAATTGTTAAAGCAGGATATTTCTGACGAGGAATTTCACATCCTGTATCGGAAATTGTCAGTACCCAATGATCTGGTTCCATTTTTTGGCTTGAAGTCGCCAAATATTAAAATCGCTCAACCGGATTGATCTGCTATTCGCCTAAACGGAACCCTCTGCTTTTTTTGGGGAGGTGCTTTTCTTTATAGTTGTTTTCTTGCGGGATGTTTTGGCTGTAGTTTTCTTTTTGGTTTTCTTGGTCTTGGGTGCGGCCTTCTTTGATTTGATCTTGGCTTTGGCCATGAACTATTGTCCCTCAGAAGAGATGTATTTACAAAGGTTTATAATTCAATGGTAGGGCACAATTGAGTTTATTGCTACAAGTAAAGCAGAAATTTTTTTCAGACAATTGCTGCCCCTCCAGTCCAATTCGCTATTAACAATAAATGCAAGGTCTTACTGAATATTTGTGGTGGGGTCGGCTGCTTACTTGCAGGGGGTAGTGGAGCAATCATTCCCACTTAGAATGTTCGCTATTTTTAGAATCCCGCTTCTTCTTTAGAAGCGTCGCCATTGTGGCGGATGATTTCTCCGGTGACCAGATAGATCACATCCTCGGCGATATTGGTGGCATGGTCGGCCATTCGTTCCAGATAGCGGGAAGCGGAAAGCAGTTGGATATAGCTGTTTAAATTATCGGGGTCTTTTTTTATAGCTTGTTCGACGCAGCCATACATTTCCCGGTTCAGGTCGTCCACTGCGTCATCATCTTCACAAACCTTCCGTGCCAGTTTATCATCCCGGTTCACCAGTGCGTCCAGCGACCGCTTTAACATCGACCGAACTTTCACGGCCATGTTCTGCATGTCAAAAGGCAGTTCAACCTTTGCCTCGGCGGAAAGATAAACTGCCCGCTCTGCAATGTTGACAGACAAGTCGCCAATGCGTTCGAGATCGTTATTGATTTTTAAAATGGCGATGATCAAGCGCAGGTCGTTGGCCACGGGCTGATGCAGGGCCAGAATTTTGAGACATTCCTCTTCCACAAACACTTCCCGCTGATCAATTTCGTAATCCGCTTCAATGACTTTTTTTGCCTGGTCAGATTTTCTCTGAGTCAGTGACTGAACCGAGAGCCGGACGCTCTCTTCCACATCTGCGCCCAGCGCAAGTATTAAACGCTTGAGTTCATCAATAGCTTTTTCAAGGTGAATGGCATGTCGAGACATCTTTTTAACCTCTTAACCGAATCGGCCAGTTATATAGTCTTCCGTTTTTGGAACGGAAGGATTGGTGAATAATTTTTCTGTTGGACCAAATTCTATCAACTCGCCGAGCAGGAGGAATCCCGTGAAATCTGCTACCCGGGCGGCTTGCTGCATATTGTGAGTCACAATGACAATGGTGTATTGCTCTTTTAATTCTACCATCAGTTCTTCGATTCGTGCAGTGGCGATGGGGTCGAGAGCCGAGCAGGGCTCGTCCATAAGTAGCACTTCCGGTTCGACCGCGATAGCGCGGGCGATGCAAAGCCTTTGCTGCTGGCCGCCAGAAAGGGCCAGTGCGGTGGAGTTGAGCCGGTCTTTGACCTCCTCCCAGAGAGCGACCGACTTCAAACTTTTTTCTACAATTTCGCCCAGTTTCTTTTTGTCTTTCATCCCGTGGATGCGTGGCCCGTAGGCGACATTCTCGAAAATCGTTTTGGGAAACGGGTTGAACTTCTGAAAGACCATGCCAACATTTTTTCTCAGTTCGCTGACATCCAAAGCGGGGTCGGTGGTGTCCCTTCCGCCGATCAGTATTTTCCCTTGCATGCGTGTGTCTTCTACGAGATCATTCATGCGGTTGAGGCAGCGGAGCAGGGTGGACTTGCCGCATCCTGACGGACCAATGAAGGAGGTGATTTTTTTCTCAGGGAGACGCATGCTGATATTTTTAAGCGCCTGACTTTCACCGTAGAAGAAATCGATATTTTTAATTTCGATCATCATTTCTTGATCGCTTTGGGATTTCGGGTTTTTCATATGCTTCTCGCTAGAGGGGCGCTTTGTAATTACAGGTCTAAGTTTGTCCATTTTATTTTCTCTGATTAGTCCGGGCATTTTTTCATATCCTGATTTAAACCGCAGAAGCAGTGAGTTGTTTTCTTAGGCGGTTCCTCAGAAATATTGCCGCCATGTTTAAAAGAATAACCATCAGGATCAGCAATAACGTTGTGGCAAAGACCATGGGTCGGGCGGCATCTACATTAGGCGACTGGAACCCGACATCATAAATATGAAATCCCAAATGCATGAATTTGCGTTCCAGATGAACGAAAGGCCACAACCCATCAATAGGCAGAGAGGGGGCCAGTTTAACCACCCCGGTGATCATCAGGGGCGCGACTTCTCCTGCGGCCCGGGCCATGGCGAGAATGAGTCCGGTTAAAATAGAAGGCATGACTGCAGGCAATACCACGCGCCAAGTGGTTTCAAATTTGGTTGCCCCTAAAGCGAGCGAGGCCTCGCGAGTGCCTTTGGGCACCGCCGCCAGACCTTCTTCGGTGGAAACGATCACCACGGGCACGGTGAGCAAAGCCATGGTCAGCGAGGCCCATAAAATTCCCCCGGTGCCAAAAGTCGGGGTGGGTAGTGCTTCCGGGAAAAATAACTGGTCGATGGAGCCGCCTATAATGTAGATGAAAAACCCGACTCCGAATACGCCAAATACAATGGAAGGAACTCCCGCCAGATTATTCACCGCGATCCGCACAATGCTGACAAGGGTTCCCTGTCTGGCATATTCGCGCAGATAAAACGCGGCCAGAACTCCTAAGGGAGTTGCCAGCACACTCATCATCAGCACCATCAAAACAGTGCCGAAGATAGCCGGGAAAACACCACCCTCGGTGTTAGCCTCCCTCGGATCATCCCATAAAAACTTTTGAACTCCTTTGAGAAAAAACAAAGCTTTGTCCAGTAGGGAAAACTGGTTGGGATTATAAATATCCAGCATTTGTGAAAGCGGAAGGGATTTCTCCTGACCCTCCACGGTTTGCAAAATTATTTTCCCGGTCTGTGAAGAGCGCAGTTCATGCAGTTTTTTCTCAAGCACATTATATTGAGATTGCAGTTCAGGGACTTCCCGGTTCAAGGCATCTACTTCTTTCCCTTGGGTCAATCCCTTAAGAGTAAGCTTTTTCAATTTCAGGCGAACCCGCTCCATTTTGTGGTTGATAGCACCTATTTCTTTTTTTGCAATTGTTGCTATTTCTTTATTCAGGGCCCTCGTAAGGGGCAAAATATTTTTCGCAGTTTTTAATCCCTCTGCCGTTCCCTGGGCAAGGCTTTTGTCTTTATCAACAATCTCTTTGATAAAGCCAAAAAAATAGCCCCACTCCCTGCGTTCCACCGCCACGACATTTTCCGGGGTTTCGATACTTTTAATTTGAGATTCATCAACCCAGATAAAGTCGGAGGTATAGATATCGCGGTTGGCTTTCTTGATCTGAATACGATGTATATCTACTCTTTTAGCACCCGAGCTGAAGTCAGGAATTACTTCCCGGCCCACTTGCGTGCCCAAAACCTGTGATCCATCATTGAGATGCAGAATTCGTATTTCTCCGGGCCAGAAAGTACCCATGGCGTTCACCACAATTCCGAGAACCAACGCTACAGTTATGATAAGGGAAAACGCCAGACCGGCTCCGGTCAGCCAGATGAACAAGTCTCCACGTTTCCAGATTTTTTTTCCTACATTAACCATGGTGCCTCATAGTCCTTGATAGCGTTTGCGCAATCGCAAGCGCACCAGTTCTGCCAGAGTGTTAATAACAAACGTCATGCTGAATAACAGGAACGCCGCCAAAAAAAGAATGCGGAACAGCGTTCCCCCTTCCGGGGCTTCCGGCAACTCCACGGCAATATTTGCAGAGAGGGTGCGGAAACCATTAAACATGCTCCATTCCATGATCGGAGTATTTCCCGTGGCCATGAGCACAATCATGGTTTCGCCGATAGCCCGGCCGAACCCGATCATGATCGCCGAAAAAATTCCCGGGCTGGCGGTCGGCAGAATCACATTGAGAGCCGTTTGCCAAGGGGTGGCCCCCAAAGCCAGGGAAGAAGCTTTAAGATGATCGGGAACATTGGACAGAGAATCTTCTGCGATGGTGAATATGATGGGGATGACGGCAAAACCCATCGCGAGCCCAACCACTAGAGCGTTGCGCTGGTCATAAGTCACATCCAGAACCTGTTTCAACCATACTCGATGATCGCCCAACAAGAGCGAAGACTCGATCAAAGTTCCTCCATAGAAAGACAGGGCCCCGCCAAAAAAAGTAATGCCGACCAGTAAATAAATTTCCCTACCGTCTTTTGCCAGAAACTGCAATCGGGGAAAGGTTTCATAAGCCAGAAGAGCGATGACGATCAGGGTCGTAACAACAAATGGCATGAGCACGATTCCCGGCAAAAACGTTTCTACTTTGGGGGCAATCACCAGAGCGGCAAAAAACCCAAGCACCACACTTGGAAGTGCTGCCATGATTTCGATGGCAGGCTTGGTGACTCTTTTCAAATCAGGTTTCATGAACTGCGACACATAAAAGGCGGCGAATAAGGCCAACGGCACCGCAAAAAACATGGCATACACCGTACCCTTAAGTGTCCCGAACATCAGCGGAACGAGACTGAACTTGGATTCGAATTCATCGGTTCCCCCTGTGGATTGCCAGACATATTCCGGGCCCGCGTAACCCTCATACCAGATTTCGTTCATCAAACTGGCGAATGTAATTTGTGGATAAGGATTGTCCATTTCCCATTGGTGCAGAACTCCTGAACTGTCAGCGGCCAGGATGCCATCAAATTTTGGAGCCAACGTCACCGCTGTGTAATCTGCATTTCCTTGAGCGGGAAATTCAAGTTGGCTTTCTCCGGTGGTTCCGTAATGCAACCGGATCATTTCTTTTGACCCGGTCAGGAACCCTTTATTGCGCAGGGAGTAACTAAAAAGTTGTGGCGGGTTTTTATGCGGTAGAAATTCATAAATTTTATTCAGGGTAAATTTTTCTTCCGGCGATTTCTGTAATTGAAAGGAATTGACACTGCCTTCGGAATCCGTCACGACCAGAGTGTATCCGCCAAGAACAAAGTTGAGATTCGACACGCCTATTCCCGGCTTGCTCGTTGCGCCGATTAATTGGCTTTGCGAGTCTTCCAGATCAACGCGAAATATCTGGCCGAAGGAAGTTCCGAGGAGCAGGCTTTCATAGGCTTCATCGAATACCATGGCTGTGATCTCGCCTTCGGCAGGAATAGAAAGAGTTTCCTGCGACACGATTTTGCGGGTCGTTCCCATCATGGTTTTGCGCAAACGGACACGAATAAGAGAAACCCTGCCGGGCCCGGACTGGGCGGCGATCTGATAGCCTTTTTCATTTTTAATATGGGTCAGTAACGTAACGGGAGAACCATCGGCACGAACCTGAACCGGCGATTCAGTTTTTACATGCGGTTCAATGGTTCGTTTGCTTTCTGAGCTATAAATCGGACGAAATTCAATAGTGACCGGGTAGACCCTGCCATCTGAAAGACCGAGAACAGGAAAGTTCTTTGTGGAAGGAGAAACCCCCGTGACCCGGGCGGACTGCCAGTCGGGCAAGTCGGGTTTGGACTCAAATGCTTTTTTTTGCAGGGAGTAAAAACGAAGGCCATCGGATTCCACGGCATAGGCTTTATCGTGGTAAGGGTCCATTCCAATGGCTAATGGAACGCTTCGCGTTTTAAATTCTGCAATCAGGGAAACGGAAGGTGTTTTAAACAGCGGATAAACTTCCGCGACAATAACAAAGAGAATGGCGAGGATGGAAACGATAATGATCCAGCCTCCGGTTGTAACAACACCCCGGGCGATGGCATCGGCAAACTGACGCTGGATCAGGCTCTTACCGAAAAAAGCCCGACCGGGTTTTGCAGGCTCCCGATCGGGCTTCTTGGTTTGTACGTTTTCGCTCATTCAATCAGTTGGTCATGGTCGCCGAGATCTTTTGTAGATCTTCATCGGTCACAGATTTAGCAATCGGAAAATAGCCTCCCTTGACGACCACTTGCTGACCTTCTTTGGAGAGAATCATTTTCACAAACTCTTTGGTCATAGGATCGAGAGATTTTCCCGGTGCCTTATTGACATAGATGTAGAGGAATCGCGCCAGAGGATATTCGCCGGTCAGGGCGTTTTCCGCTGAGGGCTCCACAAAACTTGTTCCGCTCTCGGCCAAAGGCAGAGCGCGTACGCCTGAGGTTTTATAACCGATACCGCTGTATCCGGCAGAAAATGGGTCTACGCTGACACTCTGAACAACTGACGCGGAACCCGGTTGCTCTTTCACTTCGTCCCTGTAGTCGCCTTTTTTCATGACCAGTTTTTTGAAAAAACCATAAGTGCCGGACGCGGAGTTGCGGCCATAGGCGCTGATCGGACGGTCTGCCCAGTTTCCGGTAACGCCAAGATCGCCCCAGGTTTCCACTTCTTTATGACCACGTCTGCGGCTTTTGGAGAACAGCGCATCGACCTGTTCCAGATTCAACCCCTTGATCGGGTTGTCCTTGTTGACGAAAACCGCAAGAGCATCCACTGCGACCCGAACCGGAGTTGGTTTGTAGCCGAATTTGGATTCAAAAGCGTCTATTTCTTTTTTCTTCATCGCACGTGACATCGGGCCCAACTGCGCGGTGGCTGAGATCAAAGCTGGCGGAGCGGTGGAGGAACCTTTTCCTTCGACTTGAATGTTTACGTTGGGATAAAACTGTTTGAATTTTTCACTCCATAAAGTCATCAGATTGTTCAAGGTGTCTGATCCGACACTGGAGATGTTTCCGCTGACTCCGCCCTGTTTGCTATAGTTTGAAAGCTGAGGATCTACCTCGACGGCAAAAACAGAACTCGCCCAGAATAAAACCAGTAAAACGATGGCTAATTTTTTGATCATGATGCACTCCTTAAAAGATGGCTGTTTGTTTGTCATACAGCCAATCTAGTCATTCTTTATTAGATTTATAGCTGTTCAGTATTAGATTTGTGTTAGGAGTTGAAAGATGAGGGGAAGGAGAAAAGCAAAAAACCGCTGCCCGGCTTGAAGCTTGCCGGGACAACGGTCTTTGAGGATTCAATTCTTGGAGGAGATTGAACGCTAAATCAACAATTTACTAGAACTAGCCTACTAGAACTTGAACTTCAGGTCAGCCTGAAAGGTTTGATTTTCTTGAGGGCTATCTCCTATAGCTCGCTCATCCCGGGTGTCGAAGTAGGTGAGCGCGAGCTTAACTCCTTTTCGAAGCCCGATGCTGCCACCGGCCTCAAAACCGCGACCATTACTATTTCCGCCATGAAAATCCGAGTCAGAGATCGAGTCCAGAACGGCTGAACTTTGAACCACCCGATAAATTACTTTCAAGTCGTAATCGCCAAACTTTTCACCGGACTTGCCGTATTTAGCGCCGATCTGCCAAGCCGTATCAAGATCGCTGACCCCTGCGGCCAGTTTGCCGACATTCTGCTCGTATTCGCCAAAAATTTTGAGCTTCTGTCCCATGATTTTTTCGGACCATTCGGCCATGATATCAAGCATCTCGACTTCAGATGCCGTGTTGAGGATCCCAGAAGAGCCTGTTGGAGCCGAAGTCGTCCCCTCACTATTCACCACATCGTAGTACGCAACCGCAAATTTAAACTTGCCGATGCCGGTTTTCTGGCTCAGCACACCTTGATAACCCATCAACCAAATTTCTTTACCGGGATTATTTTCATCAAGGAGAAATTGGCCAAAATTGGCCTCTACCTTGGTGTCTCCCAATTTCTTGGAGAAACTCTCTGCAAAACCTTCCGGATTGACATCGCTGTCCCAGACGATTTCCGATCTCATGAAATTTGGCGCAAATTTTCCACCCCAGACACTGGTTTCGAGGCCCATGATGTTCGGTCTATAGTTGAAATACGCTCGACCTAAATCAATTCCCTTGCTCCCGAAGCCACCATCCAAGGTTGCATTTCCAGAGTCGATGGTACCTACTCCTGGGGTATCCAAACGGAAACCGATATCCAGATTCTTAGACATGTGAACCGTGGCACCAATCCTGAAGCGTAATCGTATTCGGTCCCTATCCAACTTGTGGGCACCTGCGGCAGATCCTTGGGTTGCCTCCCATTGGTATCGGGTTCTAAGATCACCGTGCCAAGTGAACCGCTTTAAAATTTCAAGTAACTGGTCGTTAGCTTGCTGTTTTTCTTCCAATGCCGTGAGCCTGAGTTCCTGTTCTGACATTTCGGCCATTGCCGAAGAGATTCCGCCGATAAACATGGAACTCGCCAAGGCGCAAATTAAAAAACTTTTCTTTAACATTCGTACTCCTCCTTTACAAATCCTAAACTTGATTTTTTTCAGCAACCTGCTGATTTTTTTTCAAAGATACAAAGTGTGCGTTAGGAAACTATTAGGGAAAGGTTAGAAGTGTATAAAAAGGCAGGGAAATTCGATGTCGTCCGGGACGGACGATTTGAGGAGAAAATTTTTCGGCAAACTAGGGGATGGGCAGGTGAATAGAGAATCGACTGCCTTTGCCGAGGGTGCTGTTAACGGAAACGGAGCCACCGTGTGCCTGAACTATATGCTTGACGATGGCGAGTCCCAGTCCTGTGCCACCCAGTTGGCGGCTTCGGGCCTGATCGACCCGGTAAAACCTTTCGAACAGTCGGGGGAGGTGAGGAGAATCGATACCGCATCCCCAATCCTGAACGGCAATCACTACTTCTGATTCGGTTATCTGGGCTTCTACTTCGACCTTTCCTCCCGGTTCGCTGTATTTCAGCGCATTGTCGACGAGGTTGAGCACAGCCTGACTCAACAGATCCGGATTGGCAAGTACCTCCAGTTCGTTGGCACAATTTAACTGGATGGTTGTGTTTTTATCAGCAGCTTTCAGTTCGCAATCTCGGATGGCCGATTCAAGAATTTGGTGGAGCGTGGATTTCTCCACTTCAGGTTTTCCGGTACCCTGTTCCAACCGGGAAAGGCTGAGCAGGTCTTCAATAATGGCGTTCAACCTATCAACTTGCTTGGCCATGATGCCCAGAAACCGCTCGGCTTCCTCGTGGTTTTCCAGAGCACCCTGCTGAAGAGTTTCCACAAAACCTTTGATCAAGGTAATGGGGGTTTTTAGTTCATGGGATACGTTGGCAACAAAATCACGGCGAACAGTTTCCAGGCGATGCAGGCGTGTCACATCATTTAAAACAATGACTGCGCCAATAGATTGTCCTTGCACATCCTTTAGCGCCGCACCATGAGCCTGAAGAAAAATTTCGTTTTGACTTCCAATGGTCAGGCCGGTTTCCACATTTTCGATGCCTTGCAGAGTTTGTGTGACAAATTCGCGCAGGTGTGGATTGCGCACGACTTCACCGATGAGTCTGCCTTCCGCCTTGCCGGGTTCTATTCCAAGTAGTTTTCTGGCAGCGTTATTCAGGCGAATCACTTTTTCTCTGGCGTCCACGGCTAGAACTCCCTCGACCATGCTGGAAAGCACGGCTTCACTTTCATTGCGTTGATGGGTGATGGTTTTAATCCTCTCTTCCAGTTGCGCTGCCATCTGGTTCAAGGCATCGGACAAGGCTGAGATTTCAATAGAATCGCTGGACACCAGCAATTTTTCTTTCCACTCTCCCTTGGCAATTGTTTCAGCGGTGTGTCTCATCTGTTCGAGGGGGCTACTGATTCTGCGCGAGACCATGAGGCTGATTCCTGCCGCCAACAAAGCCACGACCAAACCGACCCCACCAATTTTCAACTCAATAGTTCTCAATGCCCGGTCAATGAAAGTTAAAGGAACGGATGTCCGGACGATGCCGGATAAAGTCCCATCACGAATAATGGGCACCGCCAGATACATCATTTGTTCCTTCAGGGTATTGCTGAACCTCAAGGCCATGCCGATTTCGCCTTGCAGGGCGGTTTTGAATTCCGGCCGGTCTGAGTGATTGTCCATGCGCGAAGGGTCTTCATGGGAATCCCCCAAGACCTTTCCCGAAATGTCGATGATGGTAATGCGGGTGTTGGTTTTTGTTCCCAGTTCGCGGCTCAGGGTGTTTAGGGAATCGGGGGCTTTGCTTGTAATCTGGTGTTCAACCAGCCAAGCCCGGGCCTTTAAATCTTCCGCTGTCCGGGCATAATAAAAATCCCGCACCGAATTGAGCGCATAGCCTCCGACCGCAAGAAGCGCGGTAAAGGTGATCAAAAGATAGGAAGGGAAAAGTTGCCAAAGAATTCTTTTTTTTGCCATAATTTTTTAACCGGCGGATTTTGGCAACATGTAGATAAGGATGGTAAAGCAACTATAGCATATTCTATGCAGTCGTTAAATTTCCGCGAATCGGTACCCGACTCCCCGGACTGTTTCGATATATTTTGCAACATCACCCAGCTTTTTACGCAGGCCAACAATCTGAAAGTCGATAGCTCTGTCGGTGATGGCATAACCGTCCCCGCGCACGGCATCGACAATCTGCCCGCGGGTAAAAACCCATCCTGGACGCCGGGACAAAAACTCCAGAATCATAAACTCGGTGCGGGTCAATTTTGTCAGCTCATCTTTAACCCGGACCTCATATTTTCCCAAATGGATTTGCAAATCCTTGAAACTTAGAATGCCGGACTCGGGGAGTTCTGTTTCCTGATTACGCCGAAGCACCGCCTTAACCCGGCTTAGAAAAACCTGGACGCTGAAAGGTTTGGTGACATAATCGTCTGCCCCCATTTCCAGCCCAATCACAATATCCGATTCTTCCCCTTTGGCCGTCAGCATGATTATGGGAATGTGATTGGTATCTGCAGCACTCTTCAATTGACGGCAGACCTCCAGCCCATTCATTTTCGGAAGCATCAGATCGAGGATCAGCAAATCCGGTAATAGCTTCCGGGCTTCCCGCAACCCGGATTCCCCGGACCCCGTGCAATGCACCTGATAGCCATCTTTGGTTAAATTGTATCTGAGTAGTTCCTGAATGTCTTCTTCGTCTTCGACAACGAGAATCTGTTTTTGTGTCATGGCACGCATTATTAAGTATTAAGGAAATTATAGCCTTAGTTTAATTCTGGTGGGTTAGGTTTTGGTTAGTTTATTAGATGAAAGAAATTACGAAGAGTTTTGCGGGCAAGAGCGCGCATTAATCTAAAATTTTCCCCATGTCCAATGCGATTCTGCGTAACATTTTTGGATTGTCCGTCACAATTCCGTCGACGCCCAGATTGATCAGGCATCTTAATTTTTTCTCGTCATTAAAGGTCCAACTGATAATTTTAATATAGTTGGAAGAGCTTTGTTTGTAGCCATCGCGAATTTTAAAGTCGAGCGTTAAAATATATTTATAGGTCAGCCATGGATCCGGGGTTGAGGAGTCAGGAGGGCCTGTATGGACGAGGAGCCCGATGCCCGCAAAACTGTTTTTAAAATCCATGGCACTGGGGACAGTTGTGAAGCCATGATAATTTATGATTCCAGTCGGGGGGATTTCCCGGTCATAGGAAAATGAAAACTCATCAAACCGATTCCTGATCAGGTTTAAAACTTCTTTATGCGGAGTCGACACTATGAATTGAAATCGGGGGGCTGGATAAATGCTGCCAATAGCCAGTTGCATCTTTTTGAGCATGATTGGGGCTAAATGACGCTCGTCAGCCGGAATCTGTAACTTCAACAACACCAATTTGAGTTTGTCCTGCTGTGCGGCCCATTCCATTAAATCCAGAAAAGTTGGGATTTTAATAGCAGCTTTGGTGTTGGTGATTCTGTCTTCGTATCCGTAGTGCTCTGTAAATTCGGCCAGAGTAAGTTTGCTGACTTTTTTTCTCCACTCTGACGAGGGACTGTAGGGCTTGAATTTTTCAACCGACTCACCCTTCTCCTGCCTGATCAGTGCTAGCGGGTCGTTCGGATCCCAATCGTGCCAGAGAACAATTTCTCTATCTCTGGTCAGAGACAGATCGACTTCGAGAGCGTTGGCGCCATCGACGTTCAAAGCCTGCTGCAAAGCTGGAATAGTATTTTCCGGGAATTTGCTGACCGCGCCTCTGTGCGTGATCACTAAAAAATGGTCCGGGGTAAAAATAGAACCCATTCTGGTGGGGCATTTCGCCAGGCCATAGCGAGGGATGCAGTTTAAAAATAGAAAAGCCACCCAGAAACATAGAAAGAACCGTCTTTTATTTTTGCGGGTCATAAAAAAGCCAACCCTCCCTCAGTCCCTCCCTATGAAGGGAGGGATACAATTAGCAATAGCTCATCAGCCGAGGTAGCTCTTTGCCAGCAGTAAAAAGCTAATGCTCATTGCCCCTGCGGCGAGCAGTTAGCTATCGCGGCGGACGAGGCGTGCTCCGTGCGAAATGGTTTGATCGTCCTTGCCGTACCAGTAGGCACAGCCGTTCATGTAGAAAAGGATTTGTGCTTCCTTGCCGCGGGTGGATGAAGTCCATGTGCAGTTGCCCGCGCCGGGAGGAAACACAGAGTCGAGATGAATATCGCCGCCCTTGAAATCTTTATTCAACTTTTCCTTGTCAAAAATGGAGGAGGCTTCATGGACGGTCGGAAGACGCCAGTCGTCGTAGCCACCCACTTTTTTTTCGTTCATTTTTTTTACGTATTCTTCTGTTTCCGAGTAAGAGACCTCTTTGTCCAGATCCAACCGCGAGTCGTTCGCCATCCAGGTTACACTGGTCAGAGAATCGTAAATCGTTCCATCGTCTCTTTTCAAAAACCTTGATTTTTCGTTACCCATTCTATTCCTCTCAGTAATAACAGAGCTCCGAAAATTAGGAGCCTCATATTTTTAGGTTATATTTTAGGCTTCATTTTAACTGATGCATCGGTTATTTCAAAAATTCACCCACCCAGTAGAAGTTTTTTTAGTAATTCACTTGTTGTGTAAGAATTGGCGTATTATATTAAAATACATGACTTTATAAAAGTTATTTGTGACCCAACTCCCTTAAATATCAGGTAGAAATTTAGGCGCAATCCCTCCATGTCAATTTTTTCAACATTCCGCAACATATTCATCGTTATAGTTTTTCTGTTTTCTCTGGTCAGTTTTTCTGTTTACAAGATGAATGTGCTTGAAAAGGCCCAATATCAGGCGTTGACTCAGCAGGCAGAATTGCGGGAGTTGGGGGAGCAACTGGCACAGGGTTCTGATTATTTAACGGATGAAATTCGCCGCCACGTGCAGTTTGGAGACATGTCCCATTATGACAATTTCTGGAATGAGGTAAATGTTACCCGTTCTCGAGACAAAGCAGTTACAAGACTGAAAGAACTTAAAGTATTGCCGAGCGAATTGGCCTACATCGAAAAAGCCAAGGGATACTCTGATCACCTGATCAAGACAGAAGAAAAGGCCATGGCGGCGGTTGAAAGAAAAGATTTTGATGAAGCAAGAAGATTGGTATTTGGCGATTATTACGGTGAGCAGAAGGCCCTGATCATGGGCAACATTAAAAAGTTTCAGGATATAGTTAATGCCCGGGCGCAGGCCCTGACAAAACATTTCCATGATCAAAAGGCATTCTTCATGATGCTCACAAATCTTCTGCTGTTGATTTCTGGAGTTCTGGTTTTGTTTCTTGTGTACAGCATTCTCATTCCGCTTAAAAATTTAACCCATATCATGCGGGAGCTTGTAAAGGGTAATCTGGAGCTCCCGATTCAGATATCAGGTAAAAAAGACGAGATGTCGGAGATGGGTCAGGCACTCCAGGTTTTTAAAGAAAATGCCATCAAGAAAAATTTTGCTGAACTTGAACTTGTCAAAGCCAACAAGTCCAGGAGTCTCATCCTGGAATCAGTAGGAGAAGGAATTTATGGTCTGGACCTGGATGGCAAGGTAACCTTTCTCAATCCCATGGCTGAAAAATTAATGGGCTATTCTCTGGAAGAATTGCAAGACAAGCCTGTCCATTTATTGATTCACCATTCCAGGCTGGATGGAACACCTTATCCTATTGAGGACTGCCCAATTTATCATTCGTTGCGTGATGGTGAAATTTACAGCGGGGCGGATGAAGTATATTGGTGCAAAGACGGTTCAAGCCTTCCTGTTGAATACACCAGCACACCGATCTATGAAGAGGGCGAACTGGCAGGGGCCGTTGTGGTCTTCAAGGATATTTCCGAACGCAAACATGCTAATGAGGTGCTGAGGCAGATTGTTGTGGGAACCTCTGAAGCCACAGGAGATGAGTTTTTAAAATCACTAGTCAGGCACTTGGCGACACTCCTCAAAGTTAAATACGTCTTTATTGGGGAATTGGTAGGGGATCAACTTGAAAAAGCTATGACCCTTGCAGTATGGGCGAATGGAGAGCCGGGTGAGAACATTGAATATTTTTTGAAGGATACTCCATGCGAAAATGTGGTGAATAATAAAATATGCTTCTTCCCGAAAAATGTTCAAGAGCTTTTCCCGAAGGACCGGTTATTGGTTGAAATGGGAGTGGAAAGTTATCTGGGTGTTCCTGTGTCTAACAAGGAAAAAAAATGCATAGGGCATTTAGCGGTCCTGCATGATGCGAAGGTATCAGAAAGCTTAAACACCATAGCCATTATGCAGGTTTTTGCCAACCGAGTTGAGGCCGAACTGGAACGCCACAAAGCGGAGATAAAACTGGAAGAGCACCTTGGCAATCTTGAAAGACTGGTGGGAGAACGGACCGCTGCTCTGGAGAGGAGCAACCAAAACCTCAGCGAATTCGCTTTTATAGCCTCCCATGATCTGCAGGAGCCTCTTCGCAAAGTGAGCATGTTTGGAGACAGGCTGATGGACTTTAATCAGGATTTGGATGAGAAAAGCCGTGACTACATCCATCGAATGCAGAATGCTACAGTCCGGATGCAGAACCTTATTAATGATTTGCTGGTGTATTCAAAAGTAACGACCCAATCTTTGCCATTTGTGAAAATTGATTGCAATAAAATCATCGAGGATACTTTGTTAGATCTTGAGACCCGGATACATCTATCTCGGGGAACCATAAATGTGGATAAATTGCCGGACATAGAGGCCGACCCTGTTCAAATGCGTCAGTTGTTTCAGAACCTGATTAGCAACGCCCTCAAATACCGCAAAGAAGATGTTGCTCCTGTTGTTAACATTTCCTCCCGGTCCGGTGACAATGGATTTGTGACCATAAGAATTGAGGATAATGGCCTTGGGTTTGATGAAAAATATAAGGAAAGAATTTTTCAACTCTTTCAACGATTGCATGGAAGAACTGCCTACGAAGGAACAGGGATAGGACTTTCGATCTGTAAGAAAATAATCGAACACCATAATGGAACCATAACTGTCAGCAGCACTCCGGGTGTTGGGACAAGCTTTATAGTCAGTCTGCCTAAAAAGCGAGCCCAGCATGTGGGAGGAAATGTCAGGGAGTTATAGAGTAAAAAGGCCCATGGCACCTGCTAGCAAAAAAGCTATTCTCTTTGCCCTCATGGTTAGCGATAGAGGTCTGAGCGGCGGTCGTTCAAAATATGGTTGCGGGGATTGAGGAATTTGTCGCGGGCTTTTTCTAAATCGATGTCGATGATTTGGACTTCTTCTTCGGTTTTGGATGCCCGGATCAGTACGTTCCCATCTGGGTCTACCACTTGACTCTGGCCCAGGAAGTTAAGCTGTTCTTCATCCTCTAAACGATTTTCCATTCCCACCCGGTCAGCGGTGATTGCAAAGACACGGTTTTCCAGACAACGGGTGATCATGGCCTGCGGACAGTGAGTCAGGACCAGGTTGGAGGGATGAGCGATCAGATCGGCTCCCATTAGCGCCAGGTTTCGGGCAGTTTCGGGAAAGCGCCAGTCGAAACAAATCATGACGCCTACTTTTGCACCGGCGATATCAAACAGCTGGAACGGCAGGTTGCCTTGTTGGAAGCAGTTCTTTTCCGTATCGAAAAGATGCAACTTGCGGTACTTCCCGATATACCCATTCGGTCCCGTGATAACGGCGGCATTGTAGACCTGATCGTCTTTGATCTCGGCAAGGCCGGCGATGATAGTGGTGTTGTTTTTTTTTGCGATGGCGGTCAGCCTGCTGGTGGTGAGTCCGCCGGGAACGAGTTCCGCCAGGCTGCGCGACTCTTCCATATCTTTGAACTGATAGCCGGTGGCAAAAAGCTCAGGCAGGACAAACAGGTCAGCACTCTGACCTAGAAGAAGTTCTTCAATCCGGTCAAGGTTATCCTGAACGCCTGCAAAAATGGGTCTGTTTTGAACGAATCCAACTCTCATAGTGGGTTCGGGGTCACAGCCGGGAAGTTTTGTTTCTCAGCAGATGGTCGATGAGGGTCAGCGCGACCATAGCCTCGGCTATAGGAACGGCCCTTGGTGCGACGCAGGGATCGTGCCGGCCTTCAACGCGGATTTCAGCTTTTTTGCCTTTTTGGGTGATGGTGTCTTGCGCCTTGTTGATGGATGAAGTCGGTTTCACCACCAGCTTGACGATGATATCCATGCCATTGGAAATACCACCGAGAATTCCCCCGGCGTTATTGGTTTGGGTCATCACCTTTTTATTTTTCGTCGCAAAGACATCATTGCACTCCGAGCCGGTCATGGTGGCGGTTTGGAATCCTGCGCCGATTTCCATTCCCTTTACCGCAGGGATGCACATGACGGCCTTGGCTAGGTCGGCATCGAGTCTGTCGAAGACAGGCTCTCCCAGTCCGGCGGGCACTCCTTTGGCGATGACTTCGACGATGCCTCCGAGTGAGTCGCCATTTTTGCGCGCCTGCATGATGGCATCCACCATTTTTTTTGCAGTTTTCGCATCAGGACAACGCACGATATTTTTTTCTATTTCTTTGAAGTTTATGGTTGTTGCTATGTGGTGCCCGATCTGCCGGGTGAACCCGGTGACGGTGATTTTATCGAGGGCCAGAAGTTTTTTGGCGATGGCTCCGGCGGCGACTCGGCCTACTGTTTCCCGGGCGCTGGATCGTCCGCCACCCCGGTAATCGCGAAACCCGTATTTTGCGTCATAGGTGTAGTCGGCGTGACCGGGACGGTACAGGTGTTTGATCAATTCATATTTTGAGGAATCGGCATCTTTATTGTCGACGCGCATGGAGATAGGCGTGCCAGTCGTCTTGCCCTTGAAGACGCCAGACATGATTATGATCTTGTCGCCTTCCTTGCGGGTGGTGGTGACTTTGCTTTGACCGGTTCGTCGCCGGTCCAGATCTTTTTGGATGTCAGATTCTTTCAGGGGCAATCCGGCCGGGCAACCTTCGACAACAACCCCGACACCATCACCATGAGACTCGCCCCAGGTAGTAATTTTAAAAAGTTTTCCGAACGTGCTTCCAGACATAAATTTATAGGTCGAATGTAACTCTTTCTGTCGGGACCCGACCGGGCAACAGAACGTTCACTCGCGTATTTTTGAGATAAAGTTATTGAAAACTAAAGACTAATCGTTCTCGGGAGGGGAGGGGGTGTGGTGCGGGTGCCAGAAGATCCAGCGGCCCCGGCTCTTATGCAAATGCGGTGGGGATTTTAACTTTAAAATCCCTTTTAGGACTCAGTTGCCTCTTGAGCTTTTTCGTGCTCGTCGACCAGTTCCCTCAACTCTTTTCCGGCCTTAAAAAAAGGCACTTTTTTAGAAGGAACTTCTACTTTTTGTCCAGACTTGGGATTGCGCCCAATCCGGGCATTTCTCTGCCGGATTCGGAAACTTCCAAACCCTCTCAATTCGACTTTCTTTCCTTCCGCCAATGATTCAGTAATGCTAGAAAAAACAGTATTCACCACAACCTCAGTCTGTTTTTTCGTCAGATTGATCTGATTGGCTACTCTCTCAACAAGCTCTGCTTTAGTCATTAAAAAGTCTCCCCCCACCGGTAAACATTTTAACCGCCTCTTAAAAAAGAATTCGGGGAAGTATATCATTAGGTGTAATTAAGTCAAGGCCAATATTTTAATGGGTTTACCCGGTTTCGAGGCTTGGATTTTGTGTCTGAGGAGTTCTATTCAGGAGTCTGGATCGACGGAGTTCTATGACCCGATTGAGGGAAGGTATTTCAGTTTTCCTGTCCGAGGGGTTCCTTATAACCTATTGTTTTTTTTAAGGGAACCAGAGATATTGCAGGCGGGGGTAGGCAGAGGGCATTAAGGTTTCGACCAGTCCACTGGAAAGCGAGCTCTGCAGAAGCCAGTCGAGAAAAGGAATTGTTTCTTTTTGTTCAATGACTTTGGGCCTTCCTTCGATGCCGAGTTTTTTTGCCAGCAGTTCGATGGTTTTTTCGAGCCCGCCGACCTCATCAATCAGCTTGAGCTCAAGAGCCTGTTGACCGGTCATGATCCTGCCATCGGCAACCTTATGAACCTGGGCCAACGGCAGGTTTCGGCCTTTGGCAATAGCCTGTACAAACTGCAGGTGCACATCGTCCACAACATTTTGCAAAAGTTTTTGTTCTTCCGGACTCATGGCCCGCAGGGGGGAACCCACATCTTTGAATTTGCCACTCTTAATGACATTGGGTTTAACACCAATTTTATTAGTCAGTTCCTCAATATTATTAAAAGCCATCACGGCAGAGATGCTCCCGGTTAAGGTGCCCGGGTTAGCCAGGACGTAATCGGCGGCACAGGCGATATAATATCCACCGGAGGCGGCGACCGTTCCCATGGAGGCATAAACCGTTTTATGGTCGGCCCGGAGTTTCATGATTTCGCTGTAAATCTCCTGCGCCGGGGCAACCGCTCCGCCTGGAGAATCAATGCGAAGGATGATGCCGCGCACTTGAGGGTTGTGGCGATGGTCGGAGAGCTGGCGGACAATATCCCGGGAGTCCATGAGCATTCCCTGAACGCGGATCAGGGCGATCTCGCCAGAAGGGGATTTCCAACGATCGGGCAGTAGGGCAGAGCCGATGCCCACCAATATCATCAAGACAAAAAGCCCTGCTGAAAATCGCAGAAAAGATTTAAAGAAAGATCGTTTAGGTTGTGTCGTAGGTTCCATATTCAGAATTCTGGACCCTTGCGGGTCCAGAATTTATCAGGTTTTATTCTTCGTCTTTAAAGACTTCCAGATCCACCTGTTCTTTTTCGATTTGCGAAATGTCGAGGTTTTCTGTGTAGGCTTTAATGCTTAAAGCAATCTTCTTGCTGGAAGTATCCACTTTAATCACTTTTGCCTTGATGTCATCGTCCACTTTCACGGCGGATTCAGGATCTGTAATCTTTTCAGAACTGAGTTGCGAAACATGGATCAGGCCTTCTAATCCATCGCCAAATTCGGCGAACGCTCCGAACCCTGTCACCTTGATGATCTTGCCACTGACTTCGGTGCCGATAGGATAGTTGGCTGCGATATCATCCCAGGGATCGGGTTGCAACTGTTTAACCCCAAGGGAGATGCGGCAGTTTTCCTTGTCGATGCTGAGCACGGCAGAAGCGACTTTATCTTTTTTCTTCAGGATTTCAGAAGGATGCTTGATTTTTTTCCAGCTCAAATCGGAAATATGGATCAGTCCATCCACGCCGTCTTCCAGTTCTACGAAGGCGCCAAAGTCGGTCAGATTGCGAACCGTGCCCTCAACTTCAGAACCAATGGGATACTTGTCTTCAATTTTTTCCCACGGGTTAGGCTCGATTTGTTTCATACCGAGTGAAATCCGTTTTTTATCTTTGTCAAGAGTCAGCACGATGGCTTCCACCTCATCTCCGATTGAAACCATTTTGCTCGGATGTTTCACATGACGGCTCCAACTCATTTCGGAAATGTGGACCAGTCCTTCAATGCCTTTTTCAAGTTCTACAAATACGCCGTAGTCGGTGATGCTGACCACTCGTCCCTTGATCTGGGTAGTGACCGGGTATTTGGAATCGACATCCACCCATGGGTCGGCACTGGTTTGCTTGAGACCGAGCGAGACGCGCTCTTTTTCTTTATCGTACTTGAGAACCATGACGGTGACTTTATCGCCAATGGAAAACATTTCGGAGGGATGGTTGACCCGGCCCCATGACATGTCGGTGATATGAAGCAGACCGTCAATTCCGCCCAAGTCGATGAACACTCCGTACTCGGTGATATTTTTAACGATACCTTCAATGAGGTTGCCTTCACTCATTCTCTCCAGAGTGCCTTCGCGAACCTGTTTGCGTTGCTCTTCAAGGAGAATTCTTCGCGACAGAACAATATTGCCGCGTTTTTTATTCATCTTGATGATTTTCATGTCGAACTTTTCGCCGAGCAGTTTTTCCAGGTTGCGAATCGGGCGAAGGTCGATCTGAGAACCAGGCAGGAAGGCCTTGAGTCCGATATCGACGGTTAATCCGCCCTTGGCTTTAGCAATGACAGTGCCCTGAATGGTTTCATCCGCTTCATAAGTTTGAACCAGATCATCCCAGATTTTAATTTTATTGGCTTTTTCTTTGGACAAGACCACATTGCCATCGTTGTCTTCGACCTTTTCAAGAAAGACTTCAACCTCTTCATCAACTTGCAGGTTCTTGCCGTTTTCAGGGAATTCAGAAAGCGAAACCATGCCTTCCGATTTAAAGCCGACATCGATGGTGGCTAGTCCGTTGGAAATGGCGATCACCTTTCCCATGATTACCTGTGAAGCCTTAAAGCGGCCGAGACTATCGTTAAAATAGTCTTCCATTTCGTCATAAGCGGCGATCTGGGTTGCGGTTAATTCTTCGAGTTCCGTCTTGTCATCATTTTCCATTTGCTCTAACAACTCTTTGGATATTTTCATGACCTCCTGATTCTCACTTTCTCTTGGGATGTTTAAAGGTTATTTATATTTTTAAAAACATGATCGGTAACTTCTTCAATACTTAATCGAGTGGTATCAACTTCTAGGGCATCGTCTGCTTTGACCAATGGAGAAATTTCACGGTTGCAGTCTTCATAGTCACGTTGCCGAATTTCTTCAATAATGGTTTTCAAATCCAAGCTTGGGTTTTTAGATTTCAACTCCTCATATCGTCGCCGTCCGCGCTCTTCCGCATCGGCAACGAAGAAAAATTTTTTCTCGGCCTGGGGGAACACGACCGTTCCAATGTCGCGTCCATCCATGACGATATTGCCGGTCTCGCCGATCTGACGTTGCCGGGCGACCAGAACCTCGCGCACAAACTTTTGCGCGGCAACTGTTGCGGCGCCTCGTCCCACCGTTTCATTTTTTAAAAAAGCGGTGATATTTTCGCCATCGAGCAACACCCTTTGTCCTTCAGCGCCAGGAACAAATTCAATGTTCAGGCTCAAAGCAATCTTGGTCATAACCGATTCATCGGCAAGGTTCAGGCCTTTTTTCTGGGCGGTCCAGGCCACGGCCCTGTACATGGCACCGGTGTCGATATACCTGTAGTTCAACCGCTTGGCGACCAATTTGGCGACTGTGCTTTTGCCGCTGCCTGCGGGCCCGTCTATTGCGATAATCATTCCATTAAATTACGCTCAGCCGGTATTTATTAGCGGCTATAAATTCTTCTTTCAATTCCTGCCCGTCGCCTCTTTCGATGGTGCTGCGAATTTCTTCCAGCTTGTTTTGAAACAGATCGATCAGGTTCAGCGAATGCTCACGATTGGAAAGGCAGATATCCCGCCACATCACCGGATCGCTGGAAGCGATGCGGGTGATGTCTCTCAATCCAGCTCCTGAATAGGCAGTGACTTCACGCCCATCCGGAGTTTTCAAGGCCCCGAGTGTGTTCATCAGAGCGTAAGCCACGATATGAGGCAAATGGCTCACTGCGCCAAAAATAAAATCATGTTCTTCTGCCGACAAGCTGACGACCTTCATGCCTACGGCCTGCCAGAGAGCACTGATTTTTTCCAGAGCCGTTTTGTCTGTGGCGTCTGTCGGGGTCACAATGCATTTTGCGTCTTGATATAAATTGGCGGTGGAAGCTTCCAGCCCGGAGTTTTCTCCTCCAGCGATCGGGTGTGACCCGACAAAAAACACGCCTTTGGGAACCAGTTTGTCGATTCCGCTGACAATCGGTTCTTTCACCGAGCCGACATCGGTGATCAGAGTGCCAGACTGAACTTTGGAAGCCATATTTTGCATTAAGGGGACGAGGGTCGAAACCGGCGTGCATAGCACGATCAGGTCGGCATCTTTGACTGCCGCACCCAAATCAGCCGGGCAGTGGTCGATAATTTTTAAAGCCTTGGCTTTTTCCAGGTTTTCACGGTTTCTGCCATATCCCGAAATCTCTTCAACAAGGCCGCGCTCTTTGCAGGCCTTGGCCAAAGAGGCCCCAAGCAGGCCAACACCGATCACCGTCATTTTTCGAAAAAGTTTCATGGTTGCCCCTGCTCGGGGTATGAGCCCAGTACCCGCAAAAACAGAGTTTGCTTGCCCAATGTTTTTAAGACGTGTTCGACTGCTTTATCTTCAACATGGCCGATGAAATCAACATAGAACAAATATTCCCAGGGCCGGTTGCGCAAAGGCCGCGATTGTATTTTCGATAAACTGATTTTGTTTTTGGCGAATAGCTGCAAGATTTTGAGCAACGAGCCGGATTCGTCGGCGATGGAAAACATGAGCGATGTTTTATTCTTCTTGGCTCTTTTAGCCTTGTCCTTCGAGATGACCAAAAACCGGGTGTGGTTTTCTGCCCGATCCTGAATGTTTTGATTGACAATTTTTAGCCCATAGACCTCAGCGGCCAGTTCCCCGGCGATAGCGGCCGTGTTCTTATTTTGTTTGGCCAGTTGTGCTGCCTGAGCCGTGCTGGAAGCGGGTACCTGCTCAACACCGGGCAGGTTGCTGTTCAGCCAGTTTCTGCACTGCGCAAAAGGTTGGGGATGCGAATAGATTTTCTGGATCTTTTTCCGGTCGGTCGTGTTGGACAAAAGAAAAAGCCCGATGGGCAGCCGGGTCTCACTGCAAATGTAAAGAGGAGAATCGACAAAGCAGTCGAGAGTCAGGTTGATAACCCCTTCAATGGAGTTTTCCACCGGCACGACTCCATAGTCGGAATTGCCCATCTCGATTTCCGAAAAAACGCTTTCAATATTTCCGCAAGGATTGAAGGTGCAGGAATGGCCAAAATGCCGCACTGCCGCCTGATGGCTGAAGGTGGTTTCCGGCCCGAGAAAAGCGATCTTCAAAGGCTTTTCTAAAGCCAGCGTGGCGGAGAACAGTTCGCGAAAAATGGATTCGATGGAAGAGTCGGGAAAAGGGCCCTTGTTCAGCTCCTTCAACCGTTCGAGGATCGCCCGCTCACGTTGGGGAACGTGGAAGTGGTTCATCTTCCCCTGACGGGACTTCTCATCGCCGATTTTCTGGGCCAAATGGCCCCGGCGACTGATCAGCTTTACCAGCTGGTCGTCAATTTTGTCAATCTGCTGGCGCAGATCATCTAACTGGGACAAAAAACAAATACCGCCTTTACTTGGATTTCCCTCAATCTCTTGTCTGGGATGGTTGATCATTCCATAGTTCAGCCTTAGAATGCAAGGACAAAGTTAATGATATCCTTGGTTTTTAGGGGTTTCGTCCGTTTTTAATAGCATCTTTAGATATTGAGGTCATTCCAATGATACTGCTTGAATTCAGCATGAGTCCTATGGATAAAGGGGAGAGCGTCAGCGAACAGGTCAGCCGTTCCCTGAAAATTATTGATGAAAGCGGCGTGCCGTATCGGTTGAATCCGATGGGAACGGTGTTGGAAGGCGAATTCGATGAGGTCATGGGCGTGATCAAACAATGCTACGAGATGATGAAGACGGATTGCAAACGCATCACCTGCGGCATCAGGATCGATTACAGGGAGGGCAAGTCAGGCCGACTGGAATCCAAAATCGCCTCCATCGAAAACAAGCTGGGCAAAGAGGTGGAGAAGTAGAGGGTTTCTTGCAGGGGTAAAGGACAAGCAAGAATGTATTTTGAAAAACATCATTGAATCACCCTCACCTCAACCATCAAGTCTTCAGACGATCAGGCTTGAGTCCCCTCAAGGGAGAGGAAGCTAAAAATCCCTTCTCCTCTGGAGGGAGAAGGTTAGGATGATGGGGATATATGGATGAAATCTTTCCATTACTCATTTCTTATAATATTTGGGTTAGGGCATTAAATAGAGTAGGTGGATTATGAGAAAAAAACTGGAGCCGATTACGCCGGGAGGAATTCTGCTGGAAGAGTTTCTGTTACCTTTTGGCATTAGCCAGAACAAACTTGCCATAGATATTGATGTCCCTGTAGCACGTATCAACGATATTGTTCATGCCCGGTGCGGTATCACGGCTAATAGTGCTTTGCGACTGGGAAAATACTTTAAGACGACTGCCGAGTTCTGGATGAACCTGCAGTCTCGCTAAGATCTCAAAGTCGCCCGCCGGAACGACTGGTCCACGGTAGAGAAAAATATTTGCCCACTACCGCAAAATTCTGTTTAACTCTGCCTGTATTTCAAAGAAAACCTTTTTAGCCGCAGATAACACGGATTAAATGTGCCCGTCTTTGCGAGGAGCTGATGCGACGAAGCAATCCAGAAACCTGGATCGCCGCGCTCCTTTCAGTCGCTCGCGACGACTATTGAGGTGATTAACCCTCCATAGTTAAGTTTTCTTTTCCCTGAGAAAATGTAGGGTCGGTTAGACGGTATATTTTAATAAAAAAGTAATCAATCAAGATTTTATTTAGATCCATGAAGAATCGGGGTGAAACTTCCTCGAAGAGTTTTAAGTCACTTTCTTGGCCTTCAAAAAGTTCTTTATAGTGGGTATATGAAATCCAGGCTAATTAGCATTCAGTTATAAAATTTTTTAATTTGTCTTGATTGGTCATCATCGGTGTCCATCTGTGTTCATCTGTGGTTCCAATTGCATCAATTCTTTACGGATGTAATACACGACAGCGCGGATTTCTTTTTGAGTGAGGTTCGATTTCCACGGCATCATGGCGGTACCTTTTCTTCCTTTGGTGACGGATTCAATCATCCGTTCTTCCGTCAGTTCTTTTTTTGATTTTTCTGCAGTGAAATTTTTTGGTGGTGGGTTCAGTACATTCGCGGCGAAAGTTTTTCCATCGCCTTTATCGCCGTGGCAGGCTTTGCAATGTTTGTAGAAAATATCTCGCCCGGTTTCTAAATTGGCGGGGTCGGCAAATGCGTTGGGTAAACCCAATCCGCTGATAAGCATCCAAAACAGGGCAACATTTAAAATTTTCCTTTGCACTATTGAATGTCTTCCAGTTTTTCGATCATCAGGGTCTGGATCATGTGTTCCTTAAATCGGCGGATCACTTTGTTGAGGTCGAAATTTGGATTTTTCAAGGACACGTAGAAAACGTCAATCGCCCGATCGCCCTGGGTGGAAATCTTGGCCCGGTGAATGCGAATGCCAAAATCGGTAAAGACGGTGGCCACTTTGTAGAGCATACCAATATGGTCCCGGGCTTCTACCCGGATGACTGTGAACGGACTGCCCGCCGTTTTTTCAACAAACACTCTCGGGATCATCGCCATCTTTTTCTGCTCGCCGGCGTAACGGATTCGAGACTTCAACATTTTCTGCAAACTGGTTTCCCCGGCAAACAACTGGCTCAGGGTGTTTTTAATATCTTTCCATACTTCGAAGTCTTCGGCTCCGGCCTTGGTACCTGCTTCAACCTGTATGGTGACAATCACGATGCCATCCTGTTTGAGGTAGATATGCGCGCCGAGAATGTTCAGGCTTTTGGCGGTGATGGTTCCCACCAGTTTTTTAAAGGATTCACTGCCGGTGGGGCAACAAAGTGTCAGGTTGTGGTAGTTGCCTGCTTCATGGAACTGGTGGTGCAGGATAAACAACTTATCCTTAAAAGAACGGATGAGGCGGATATGAAGCGCCACTTCTTCGGAGGATGCGGTCATCAGGTAATCTTCCGGCATCTGGCGAAGATGATTTTCGATATCGTTTACCGGTAGTTCGCGATGCAGGGCTTTGAAAACCCCCACCCGGGTGGCACGGGGTTGTTGTTCCAGTGATACCGGATTTTGCAGGTATTTCAAGGCTCTTTCATATAACTCCGAGAGTAATATTTTTTTCCAGGCGGTCAGAGTTCCCGGTGCCACCGCCCGCAACTCGGCATAACTGAGGAGGTAGAGTCCCTTCAGCCTTTCCGGGTTCACTACGGTTTCGGCGAATTTGCGGATCACCGCAGGCTGGTGGATATCCTGATGCAAGGCCGTTTCAATCATGGTGTAAGGGTTTGCAAGAAGAAAACGCAGGGTTTGCGCATCTGCCTCTTCCAGGTTCAGTCTTTCTGTTACAGATTTTAAAAATTTGCTCTGTTCGCCATCGGGCATTTGCCCCACCGATTGCAGAAGGGCTGATAATTTAAGAATCCCTTTACGCAGGTAATCCCGATACAGGATGGACAAGTCAGTGGGATTGGTGATGCCGGTAGTAGTCAGTTCATCGAGAAAGCGGATGATGCGCAGGGAATGTTCATCGGCGGTGTAATGATGATAGAAATCATGGTTCACCTTGCAGTGTGCCAGTCCGAATTCCGGTAGAATCTGTTCCAGAATGCGCGTTTCATGCATCAACCGTAGGATTTTCTCCGCGCCGTTGTCGTTGAGAATGGAGAACAGGAAATCCCGAGCCTCCTTGCCCTTCATGAACTGCGCGTGAATGAGGTTTTTGCTCAATCGCATTTGCCGTTGCAGTTTGTAGTCCGGTGCGACCTTTTGCGTTTTGCAAAGTTCCAACGCCAGCAACAAAAGGGATTTATCTTTTTTGAAATCTTCTTTCGCGTCACCGTCATAAATCAGGGCGGAATCTGAGATATGGAATCCATGGCCCAGCGATTTTTTAATTAATGAAGAGATTACATTTTTGAGCGACCTTTTGAGTTGTCGGCAATGCTCGAAAAGGTTTTGCGAAAAAGTATAGATATTGGTGGCGTGCAGATAATAGTCGCGCATGAACTCTTCAACCGGTTGGCCGTCGGTGGACAATTGGTATCCAAGATTAGCGGCCAGTTGTTTCTGAACGTCGAAAGTCAGGATATCGGTTTTTCTCTCGGTCAGGTAATGCAGTTCATTACGGACGCGCAGTGAAAAATCGACGGAATGGTAGAGGGATTCAATTTCTTCCAGAGAAAGCGCATGGGTTTCGTTTATTTCCCGCAACGAGTGGCACCCATAACGCACGGCGGTGGCCCACAGGGCATTATGGTAGTCGCGCAATCCTCCTGGCCCGTTTTTAATATCCGGTTCCGGGTGACACACCACGCCGTCATCCTGACCGTAGCGGGTGTATTTTTCTTTTAATTTGGAATTCAAAAACTGTTTTACATGTTTCTGCAAAACATTTTTATGGATGGAGTTGTAAAACTTGTCATAAGTGGCTCGGTTGCCAATGAGGAATCGGGTTTCGATCATGGAGGTTTTGATGGTCAAATCGTCTTTGGCAAGCTTCACGCAGTCTTTAATGGTGCGGGAGCTGTGACCAATTTCCATGTCGAACCCCCAAATCACCGACAGCGCATCCTTAATAAAAGTTTCTGTAAGAGGCCGGGTTTTTTCGGAAAGAAGAAACAATAAATCAATATCTGAAAGCGGATTGAGCTCTCCCCGGCCATAGCCTCCCACCGCGATGAGGGAAAATCCCTCCAGAACGTGGGCTTCGGCATAAACCTCAAGCTGTGTCATTGAAAGAAGGACATGCCGGATGACCTCATCGACCAGACTGGTATGAGCCTGAATGATTTCGCGTCCGCCCGATCCCGAGCGATGCCAGCTTTTGATTTTTTCCTTCTCATCCTTCAATAATTGTTTAAAGGCCTGAAAATAGGGCAGTCTCTGCCTGGGGTCGGCGGGAATATCCTGCACCTGGCTGAAATCAATAGCCAGTCGGTAGTGTTTTTCAGAATTGTCCATAGGGGGAAATCAACAGGGAGATCATTTAATGAAGAATAAAACAATTATATCAAATTTTAAGCATAGTTCATTTCTGAACCTATAAATATGAAAGCTTCCTTGACTATTTTGGCGGTGTTCCTTTTTATTCCCTTTTTCAGTGTTTTTATGGAAATTTGTCAGACCAAAATTGCTTGACAAGAAGGGGGTAATAATTTAGCTTAACCGTTCTTCTAGCAGACATTTTATGTTGCGCTTACCTGTTGTATTGTCATTCGATATTTAATAATTTTTGTGACTCATTAGTTAAACACATTAAGTAATTTTTTTTGGGGAAAAAACGATGTCAGAGCAGCCAGATATTATTTATACAAAAGTGGATGAAGCACCTCAACTTGCAAGTGGATCATTTCTTCCTATCATACAATCCTTCACCAAGATGGCAGGTGTCAATGTGGGCACGATGGATATTTCGCTCGCGGGCAGGATTATTGCCCAATTTCCCGAGAGACTTAAGCCGGAACAACAACAACCGGATGACCTGGCTTTGCTGGGTGAGTTGGTTCTTGATCCCGATGCTAATGTTATCAAGCTCCCCAATATCAGTGCTTCCAATCCTCAAATAGAGGCCGCTGTCGCAGAATTGCAATCCCAGGGTTATGATATTCCGGATTACCCTGAAGACCCGAAAAATGACGAAGAAAAGGCAATCAAAGCCAAGTTCGACAAGGTCAAGGGAAGTGCGGTTAACCCTGTTTTGAGACAAGGAAACTCAGACCGCAGGGCCGCCGTTTCGGTTAAAAATTACGCAAAGAGCAATCCGCACAAAATGGGCAAATGGTCGAAAGACTCTAAAACCAATATCGCCACTATGACGGATGGGGATTTTTGCTCCAACGAAAAATCTGTGACCATTACCGATGCCATGGCCGGAACCGGCAAGATTGAGTTCGTCGGCGCGGATGGCAAGACCACGGTATTGAAAGACAAGGTTCCTTTTGAAACCGGGGATGTGGTCGATGCAACGAAAATGAGTTGTCAGGCTTTACGACAATTCATTAAAGAGCAGTTGCCGAAAGCAAAAGAGCAGGGCGTGTTGTTATCTCTGCATATGAAGGCCACAATGATGAAAGTTTCCGATCCCATCATCTTTGGTCACGGCGTCACGGTTTATTTTTCTGATGTGTTTGAAAAGCACGCGGACACGTTTAAAAAACTCGGCGTCAACGCCAATAATGGTTTGGGCGATGTGTATTCAAAGATAAAAAGTTTGCCCGACGACCAGCAGAAAGAAATCGAAGCGGACATTCAAGCTTGCATCAAGAATGGCCCGGATCTGGCGATGGTGGACTCTGACAAAGGCATCACCAACCTGCATGTTCCGAGTGACATCATTATTGATGCTTCCTTGGCCGCCGCAATTCGTACCTCGGGAAAAATGTGGGGACCCGATGGAGAGGAACACGATACTCTGGCCATGGTTCCGGACAGCAGTTATGCAGGTATTTACCAGTCGGCTATTGATTTTTGTCGAGAGAATGGTGAGTTCGATCCCACCACGATGGGCACGGTTCCCAACGTCGGCCTGATGGCAAAAAAGGCGGAGGAATACGGCTCTCACGACAAAACATTTGAAGCAACGGGCAAGGGCAGCATCCACATGTTGGATGGCGCTGGCAAGGTTCTGCATGAGTTTGATGTGGAAGAGGGAGATATCTTCCGCGGTTGTCAGGTCAAGGATATCGCGATCAGAGACTGGGTCAAGCTTGCGGTCAATCGAGCCCGACTCTCAGAAACGCCTGTTGTTTTCTGGTTGGATAAAAACCGAGCGCACGATGCTCAAATGATCGAGAAAGTGAACCTCTATTTAAAGGATCACGACACCAGTGGTCTGGACATCCAAACCATGGCACCGGTGGATGCGATGAACCATTCCCTCAAACGCGCCAAAGAAGGTAAGGATACTATTTCCGCAACTGGTAACGTTCTGCGCGATTACCTGACCGACTTGTTCCCGATTCTGGAACTTGGCACGAGCGCAAAAATGCTGTCGATCGTACCGCTTATTAATGGCGGTGGACTTTTTGAGACCGGGGCAGGGGGATCAGCGCCGAAACATGTTCAGCAGTTTGTCAAAGAAGGACATTTGCGTTGGGAGTCTCTCGGTGAATTTCTGGCTCTGTCTGAATCTCTGGCGCATCTGGGCCGGTCAAAGGGAAATGCCAAAGCTCAGATTATGGCAGACACCCTCGACAGGGCTACTGGCAAGCTGATGGAAAATAAAAAGTCTCCCGGACGTGCGGTCGGTGAGCTGGACAATGCAGGCACTCATGTTTATGAAACACTTTATTGGGCGCAGGAGTTGGCCAATCAGAATGATGATGCCGATCTTAAAGCGCGTTTTGCTCCTGTTGCCAAGGAGCTTGAAGCAAAACTGGATACTATTGTTGAAGAGTTGAACGCTTCTAAAGGACAGCCGAAAGATATCGGTGGTTATTATCTGCCCGATCCTGCAAAGGTTGAGGCGGCGATGCGTCCGAGCGCGACTTTCAATGCAATACTGGACAGCTTGAATTAATGCGGAGAGCTGGCAACGAGTAATAGCTCGCTAGATTTGTCTCAGTAAGCATTGCTAAATATCCTCCGGGCGTGGCCCGGCGGCTCATATCAGACCTGGTTCAGGTTTGCTTTCACGTAGAGGAATTGCTATGTCAAGCGCAAGAAAAAAAATCACGGTAGTTGGGGCAGGTCAGGTTGGGGCCACTGTTGCTCAGTTGACAGCTTACAAAAACCTTGGCGATGTGGTGATCATCGATATAGTCGAAGGCGTGCCGCAAGGTAAAGCGCTGGATTTGCAGGAGTCAAGTTGTCTGCAGGTTTTCGATAGCCTGGTGACAGGAACCAATGATTACAAAGATACCGCCAATTCCGATATCGTGGTGATCACAGCAGGGCTCCCGCGCAAACCGGGCATGAGCCGTGAAGACCTTCTCGCCACCAATGCGAAAATTGTGCAATCGGTGACCGAGAATATCATGGAGCATTCCCGCGACCCGATTGTCATTGTGGTGTCGAATCCCCTGGATGCTATGGTGTACATGGCTAAAAAAACCGGCAACCTGCCCAAGAACAAAATCATCGGCATGGCGGGCATACTCGACTCAGCTCGTCTGCGGACATTTGTTGCGCTGGAATTGGGGTGTTCATCGGTAGATGTGGACGCAATGGTTCTTGGTGGGCATGGTGACTCTATGGTTCCACTACCGCGCTACACCACCGTGTCGGGTATTTCTATCACCGAATTGATGACTCAGGAGCAGATTGACCGGGTCGTTGAACGGACACGAAAAGGCGGAGCAGAAATCGTCTCGTTGCTTAAAACGGGCAGTGCTTTTTATGCTCCCGGTGCTTCGGTCGTGAAAATGATTGAAGCGATTTTGCATGACAAACGTCGCATCCTCCCTTGTACCGCTTATCTGGAAGGGGAATATGACTGGAGTGGAATTTTCTTCGGCGTTCCCGTCATGATGGGCATCCACGGGATCGAGAAGGTCATCGAGTTGAAACTGACCGATGAAGAAAAAGCAATGTTGGATATCTCGGCGCAGGATGTGAAGAAAACCTGCGATGAAATAGACGAGATCCTCAAAGCGGGATAGCGTTATAGAGGCGGAGGTTCGGGGATTACCGAATAGGGTTTGCGGGTCTTGCCTTTAATTTCAAATTCCTCATAAATAGTTGTTCCTTCCGGCTTGCCGTCGCATTCCAGAGTGATGTTGTCCCAGAATTTTTTTCGTGCTCGCCAACGCGGGTATTGTTGGTCGTCGGGATCATCCGTCACGCATACTCGCCAGACCGTTCCTTGCAAAAGATCCTTCGAAATATCCAGAGTGATAAAATGATGCATCAGCGCCCTTTTTGCCAGCGCGTCAAACACTTCTTTCGGCGCGGTGTGTTCCTCGTTATTCTGCATGTCGGCAAAAGGTTTGAAGGTGGCTCCGCCACCGCCTGAAACAATGTGCATCACTCCGTCACTGCTTTGATATTTACCGGATTCTGATTTGGTGATCTTCAACGCGTCTTCTTCGGCCTGGCCTATGGGATGAAACCGCTCGTAGGAGTGCTGGTTGCCAGCGAACACCAGATCGGGTTTTAAGGCGTTTAATTGTTTGAGAACCGTATTGCGTTTGTCCAGATACCAGGAGGTAGTCAGTGCTGGTTCGTGGACAGCAAGAATGACCCAAAGGCCTTTTTTTCTAGCGTCATCAATGCGTGGCTTCAGCCATTTAGTAGGGTCCTGCCATGGATAATTATGGATGATCCCGATCAATGCATTGCCGACCACCCGGGTGCCTTCAAAAGCCCGTGCAGCTTTTGGACTGCTCTCAGCAGATATGTCAAAACCGGAATCGAGCGGATCGATTTTGTCCCAGCAACCCGAAGCCTTGGGTTTGTTCTTATGAGCAGGCAGATCGTTATCGCCCGCAACAAATAGTCGTAGAGGATAAGGAGCCACCAACGTTTTTTTGATTTCCTCTATGTATCGGTCCGGGCAGGAGTCGGGAAACGGTTCAGGCTGGTAAACGAAATCGCCAAGATGCAGTAACGCATCGGGCAGGGTATCGCGCATGGCTTTTTGCACGGCGGAAAATCCCGGTGCGTAAGCCCGTTCACCGACCCCGGTATCACCAACGATGGCAATGCGCGTGGTGGTGCTTTGGGGAAACGGGGCCATGATCTTCCTGATGCCCGTTGTTTTACGTTCCGTGCCTTCGCTGAGGGAATAGTTCACAAACAGGGCGAGAGTCAGGAGAAAAATAATTTTCAAGGTGAACCATTTCATAAGATTCTCCAACCGGGCCACGCCCGGTAGTAATGGGCAAAGACTCATCAAGCCGAGATCCTTCGAGAGTCTCAGGATGACATTATTGGGTCCAGTATCACGCTGGCTGCTTGCCGCAGGGGCAAATGGCAATAACTTTTTAAGCCGAGAGAACTCTTTGCTAGCCAGATAGAGCTATTGCAAGTTGGCCCCACGCCTAGTGGTTACCATAAAACTTCGGGCAGGGTTTCGACGAAGGTGCATATCTCGTCGCGTACTCTGCGGTAATGAATCAGTGCTTCCTCTTCTGTTTTTGCGTTTTGTGCAAGTTTCGGCGGGTCGTCAAATCCAAAATGCACGACTGTGGTGGCGCAAGTGAAAACCGGACAGTTCTCATCGGCGTGACCGCATACGGTGATCACAAAATCGAAGGGAAGGGTTTCCACTTCTTCCACTTTCTGCGACTTCTGACCGGTGATGTCCACTCCGGCTTCCTGCATGACTCGAACTGCATTAGGATTGAGCCCATGCGCTTCGGAGTCCGGCTGAAAACGCCTGGATGGAGTCACCCTTCAAGTGCCGGGCCCAGCCTTCGGCCATCTGACTGCGGCACGAGTTGCCGGTACACAAAAATAGAAGTTTTAGTTTCTCTGCCATACCCCTCCAGAATACCACCCTCTGACGAAGGAGGCCAGCGCCACTAGGCGTGGGGCCAATGAGCAATGACTTTTACTGTCTAGCAAAAGGTTGTCTCGTCGCAATTAAGCCTTTGCTATTTGCTTCCCTCGCGAGAGGGCGCTCGGCGTGGGGCCAAAACTGGCAATGTCTTTATATTGCGGGCTTTCTCGGCTCAATGAGTCATTGCTGATTGCTGCCGGGCATTGCCCGACGGCTAGCGGGAGGAGTTTTATACTTTAGCCAGGGCCGCTTTTATTTTTTTTGCGGCTTCCTCATTTGCATGTTTTTCTCCATCTGCAAATTCTAATTTGTAATTGTCATTTTTTTTGGATGCGAGTTTTTTGCGAGCATCAGCCTCTTCCGCTAATTTTGTAAAATTGTCCATTAATTCTTGTAAAGTCTCTTTCATTATTTTTAATGCCTTTCTATAAAGATTAAGAAATGGGAGATGAATGCATCCCTTGCTTTTTTAGATTAATGGGTCTGTATCATCTTCTATCTGCTGAATTAGCGGAAGGTGATGCGTCCATTTTCTGGTCATTCGGTTATTAATCCCATAAAGATTTTGATCGACGCTTGGCGGCTTTGCGCTTTTTTTTGGCCTCTTTAATCTTCAGTTTTTTCTTAACGGAGGGCTTCATATAAAACCGCCGCTTTTTAAGCTCTTTGAACAAACCTTCTTTGCTGAGTTGACGTTTTAAACCTTTCAGCGCTTTCTCGACCTGATTTTGATAAACGATTACTTGCAAGACATGACCTCAAGATTGGAAGTTTAGGGTTTTTCAGATTCTATCTGCATTCTAGACGATTTTGCCCAGCGTCTTCTGATTTTCTTGTATCTCATTAAAATAGAAGGGGTTTTCAATTATTTTATTGACCGGACGGTCAATGTTTTTACCGAGATCACTTATTTCAATTTCTTCTTTTGGGTCCACTTTAATATTGTTCCTTGATGATATTGTTGTTGACGGGCTAGGCTGTTGCGTAGCCTTTACAATTTGTGAATTTCTTTTTAATAAATGGAGAGGTCATGGCTGCGAGAAGACCCGCATAATCCAGATCAAACTTTACTTCATCGCCAACCTGCAAATCCTGATTCTTGCTGTCGAGAATAATATGGTCGCTACTGGATCCCAGTATTTCCAGTTTGCCACGAAGTTTTAAGCTGGATGCCTGAATGTCTTGTCTTCCCAAAGCAATAATCACTCTCTGATGAATTCCTCTATCCTGAAAGTCAGGGATATTCCCAAAAGCATCCTGGCCGCTTTCTCCAGATGGAAGAGACGGCTTTTCCTTAGACTCAATAACTTCGGCAAAGAGTTGGAATGCGCGTGTGTGTAAACCTGGAATTGCTTCTCGGTTCACGGTTTCGCAGCCTAAGAGAATTGATTCCCCAAGGCGGAGATTGTTAATCCTACCAACATCTTGAGCAGATTTATACCACTCATAGTTCGCTGAATTTCCACCCGAAATTATTTCCAACTCAATCTGAAATTCTTTTTCTAATAAATTAACCAGTTCGGATAGCTCCCGCATATTTTTATCATCAGGCTTAATTCCGCCATAACAGGCCAAATTGCAGCCAATGCCAATGATCTTTATATGGGATAGAGAACGAGTTTGTCTTATAAATTGAGATAGGTCACAAAGAAGTATTCCTTCACGCAGATCACCCAACTCAACCATGATAATTACCTGGTGAATTTTGTTATGTGCTTTTGCGTAGTGGGAAAGCTTTTTTAGAGTCTCGATCTCAGTGTTTAAACTAATATCTACATTTTCAACAATGGATTCTGCCTGACTTAAAGGAGTGCGCAGGAGAACAAACGGGGCGGATATCCCTGCATTTTTCATTTTTTGAATGTTTTCAATGCGCGAGTCGGCGATAAATTTGACTCCACCTTGAATCATTGCCTCGGCAATAGAAGGTTCGCCTAGCACAGCTTTAGTAACCCCCATTAAGGAAATACCTTTTTGCCCATAAAGCTCGGATAGTATCCGAGTATTATCCTGTATTTGGGATAAGGCGATTTCTATTCTTGGCATGAAAGATTGCATTTATTCCTTCCAACGGGTTACGCCTGCGAGGTGGTCTGTCCAAGAAAAAATTAAAATTCTCCCGTTTGATTTTTTGGTCCAGCTTGGGGAAATGATCGCGTAATGCTTGAACAAGTTTTTGGCATCCATGACTCAATACATCTGATGTCGGCAGCTGAAGCTGCCTTTCATAATCCACTATGGTTTCCAGTATTTCTTCCTCTGTCATGTCTTCATGGCTCAATGTGACAGCCATCACCTTTGCTGGAGAAATCGTTTCAATCAATTTAATTTCACTTGCAACGGTTGGCATTGACAAGCCAGGGAAATCGCAGCGGAACTTTCTGGCAGGCGGATGCTGGAGGATAATGCCATCGGGCATGCTTCCCTTTAATATTCCAAGAGAACTCATAAAGGCGGGATGGCTGACGGCACTCTGGCCCTCAACTAAAATGATGTCGGGGCTTTCGTTTTCAAACGCCTGAATGACAGAGTTTTCTACTTCACCGACTACAAACTGGGAAACAAGAGCATCGGTCGATACGCCATACATGGCTCCCTGCATCAGGCTGGTTTGACCCGTTGCGACGAGTACTGACATAACGCCGAGATTGTTCAAGGTTTTGTTGAGTTCCACTGCGGTGGTCATTTTTCCGCAGGCGCAATCGGTGCCCAATACGGCGATTACAGGAGCCGTCACTTCAGATATTCGGCCCGTAAAGAGATGCAGATCTTTTAACGGAGGAGATTTTCTGATGTCTTTAATTTGGATACCGCTCAGTGTGGCCATAGCGGTAAACTCTTGATCCTCAGAGAAGAACTGATGCAGACCGTTGATGATGTCCATGCCTTTTTCCATAGCTTCCAGAATCAGGGCTCTTTCCTTATGGCATATATAAGTGTCTAATGGAGCTTTCCCATAAACATAGCAATCTGGAACCTTTGGAAGCCGGCTCAAGGCATCATCTAAATTCGAGAAAATGGGGATGCCACTCTTTTCCTCACCCAACTCTTCCCCGGCATCCTTGCCTGCTAACGAACTGTCAATAATCCCAACAATGGTATAGATCTCTGAGTGCCGAACTAATGCAGCAGCAGTTTTCCCATCTACCAGACCAAATTGATTGTCGCAGTAAACCAGAGCTGTTTTTTTCTGACCAGCACTGTGTTTCTTTTCTGATTTCCACTCCCGCTGGGCAAACAGTGTTTGTTTTTTGATCAAGTTCACCATTCTTTGCTGAATTAGCATTAATCTTCCTTTAGTGATGGTTATAGCACCGCGGACTCAAGTTTTTGGCAACGCTCTCGCACTGATTGGAAAGGCATGCCCTCGGCACGCACATAGCGCTCGGCACGAATGAACCAAAATGCCAGACCACCCGAGTTGTGGGTGGGTTTTGATGGATTTTTTTCGGCCCGGACACCCAGCGATCCTTTACGGCCAGTTTTCTGCCAACCTCGGGCCTCCATAATCATGCGTGCGACCGCGCCAATGGCCTGTCGCAATCGCAAGCTCCTCTGAGTATGTGTTTCCGCCAGAGTCAGATGAAGGGCGGGATGGGACTCAAGTTCCCGGACGACACCCGCTAAGGGAGGTCTGTCATGATGAATTTCAGACTCCTCCATGCGGCGTTGTTTGCTGTCATCATTAAAGAAAGCAAGAACGGCATCGAAATATTGTTCTGGATCATTTGCAACATCGGAAAAAGTTCGACCCTGAGGGTCTTCGAGAAATTTCTTGCGTGTGATTGTTACGCTTGGCATTTTGAACTCCAGCTTATTGATATCGCCAGCGGACAACAGGCAGACTTTAAAGTTACAAATATTGCAGTTACAAATATTGTATCTTCATGTGCCGGAAAAAGCAATGAGCAATCCTCCCTCCAAGCGTGGGGCCGGCTCTTTTAGCCGAGATAACTCTTAGCAACCATCCACGTTATTGCTCATAGGGTCCAGCATCACGCTGGTGACCGTGTTTCCAACCGGCGTTGCGGGCTTGATTTTCGTCTAATTTTCGCTTACTCTGGCTGGTATAGGGAAATAAGGAGATCGAAATTATGTATCTCACCAAACGTCAGCGGGAGATTTATGAGTACCTCAAGGAGCATATCCGCTCAAAAGGTTATGCGCCGAGTATTGTGGAAATTGGCGAACATTTCCAGCTCAGTTCCCCGGCGACGGTGCATAAGCACCTGTCTCATTTGGAAAAGAAGGGGCTGATTAAGAAACAACATAATTTGAGTCGCGCCATTGAAGTGGTGGAAGAGCCGGCGCGGGAATATCCGGTGCTGGGTCATATCGCGGCGGGCAAGCCGATTGAGGTGATGGACCACCGTGAAGTGATGGCTCTGTTACCCGATGCTGGAGACAAGGACATCTTTGTTCTTCAGGTTAAAGGTGACTCAATGATCGAAGACCATATTCAGGACGGAGATTATGTGATCGTCGAACGGCGTGATGTGGCCGAAAACGGAGAAACGGTGGTGGCGTTGATCGACAACGACCGAGCGACCTTGAAACGGTTTTACCGGGAAAAGGATCGGGTGCGTCTGCAACCTGCCCACCCGGATATGAAACCGATCATCGTCCGTGAAGGCGACTTCACCATCCAGGGCGTGGTCATTGGTGTGTTGCGCAAGTTTGACAAATAACCGGTGAGCCACCGGGGGCACTAGGCGTGGAGCCAGCGAGCAATGACTTTGACGGGCTAGCAAAAGATTGTCTCGGCGTTTTCTATTTGTTTCCTTCGCGAGAGGGCAGTGCGGTTAATTGAGGGGTTGAATTGAGTTCTCGTAAGATTTTGCATGTAGACATGGATGCGTTTTTCGTGTCGGTGGAAGAGGTGCTTGATCCATCGCTGAAAGGCAAGCCGGTAATTGTCGGCGGCAGTCCCGAGGGCAGAGGTGTCGTGGCCGCTGCTTCTTACGTAGCAAGACGGTATGGTATTCATTCTGCCATGCCGATTGCGAAAGCGAAAAAATTATGTCCACACGCGATTTTTCTCAGAGGTTCGCACCGGCGGTACAGCGAGTACTCGGCCAAGGTGTTCGAAATTTTAAGACGCTATTCCCCTTTGGTGGAACCGATGTCGCTCGATGAAGCGTTTGTTGATTTGACCGGATGCGAAAGACTGCACGGTCCGGTTCTGACATCGGCGGAAAAAATTCGCAACGAGATTCGTGAGGTGTCGGGATTGAACGCATCCATCGGTATCGCTTCCAACAAACTTCTGGCCAAGATTGCCTCGGCTTATTGCAAGCCCAATGGAATGTTGTGGATTGCACCGGGAATGGAAGAAAAATTCCTAGCTCCGCTCCCTATCCGCCGCGTTCCGGGAATCGGGCCCAAAAGTGGTGCCGAGTTGCAACGTATGGGCGTTAAATCTGTGGGCGATCTGGCCCGCTTACCGCTTGAACTTCTTGAAGAGGTTTATGGTAAATGGGGTGTATCCCTTTATCGCAAAGCCCGGGGGATCAGTGACAGTCCGGTCGTCAGCGAAACCGAAGACCCGCGCTCGATCAGCCGTGAGACAACATTGGAGACGGACTCCACTGACCCGTTATTTCTTGAGTCTACACTCAGCTACCTGACCGAAAAAGCAGCGGGACAGCTGAGGGAAAACAAGTTGTTTGCCGGTACGGTGACATTGAAACTGCGGTACGCCGATTTTAAAACAGTGACCCGATCAAAAACACTGGAGATGCCGACAGCGGAAGACCATACATTATTTAAAACCGGAGCGAGATTGTTCCACAAACTGTTCACGCATCAGGCACAGGTGCGCCTCATCGGCATCTCTTTCACTTCACTGACGGCTGATCCCCATCGGCAGGAAGAATTGTTTGATGATAAAGGCGGGAAATGCTGGGACGGTTTGTATCAGGGCATCGACCGCATCCGTCATAAATATGGGTTTAAATCCCTATTACGAGCTGCGAGCCTCCGCTCGCAATAGGTCAGAGCTTTATGGATTTTGAAAATATCAGAAAAGAATTTCCCGTCACGGAGGAGTTGATCTTTTTCGATCATGCCCGGGTGGCTCCTTTGCCCGAGCGGGTGCGCAAAGTGGTGACGGCGTTTGTGGGTGATGCCACCCGCTACGGCACGGCTCATTACGAAACCTGGATGGTCGAGATCGAGCAGGCGCGGAAAAGTTTTGCCCGACTCATCAACGCCGGGACGGATGAAGTGGCGTTTGTAAAAAATACTTCTGAAGGACTTTCCATCGTTGCCAATGGATTGGATTGGAGGTCGGGCGACAATGTGGTCATCCCCGATATTGAGTTCCCTGCCAATGTTTACCCATGGTGGAACCTGAAACGTCTGGGTGTTGAAACCCGCATGGTTCCTGCTGTTGAGGGGCGGGTGTTGTTTGACGATCTGGTTAAACAGGTGGATGCCAGGACAAGGCTCATTTCTGTCAGTTCGGTGGAATGCAATAGCGGCTTTCGTTGTGATCTCAACCGCATCGGCGCATTCTGCAAAGAAAAGGGCATCCTGTTCTGCGTCGATGCCATTCAAAGTCTGGGAATTCTGCCGATGGATGTGAAAAAGGACCATATCGATTTTCTCTCTGCCGATGGGCATAAGTGGATGCTGAGTGTCGAGGGGCTTGGTGGGTTCTATATTTCCAGAGATGTTCTGGAAAAGGTTTATCCGGTAACGGTAGGGTGGGGAAACATGGTCAATGCTGCCGACTTCATGAATTATGAGTTTACCTTCAGGCCGAATGCGCAACGTTTTGAAGAAGGCTCGCTCAACACGATGAGTATTCATGCGTTCGGTGCGGCTCTGGACCTTCTGCTGGAAACGGGAATTGAAAATATCGAGAAGCGGGTGATGGCTCTGGGTGACGGGATTCTTGAACAGCTCAAGCAGCGCGGACTGAAAGTTTATAGTTCCACCCACCCGCAAGAACGTTCGGGAAATATTGCCTTCGTCATGAATCAGGATATCAGCCAGCTTTATGAATGGATGTTGCAGAATAAGGTCAAGCTCACTGTCCGCGATGGGTTGGTCCGCCTCTCGCCACATTTTTATAATAGCGAAGATGAGGTCAGCCGCTTCTTTGACCTGCTGGATAAATTTGAAGCGTCAAAACGGTAAGAGAAGTTTTCAGCTTGAGGAGCTATTGAGGCGCAGGGGCTACCCTGCTGTGGCCCGAGTGATAAAGTTTTTAAGGTTTTCTTTTTTCAGGATGAACTGGGCGAGTTTGAGAGCATCTTGTTTGTCTTTAAACTTGTCCACCTGCACCTTATAAACCTTATTATGGATCACAAAAGCGTTGTAGCCTTTTTTCACCAGTTTTTTCGAAAGATTTTGAGCGTAGGCTTTAGTTTTATAAGCTCCCACCTGCACGGTATATAGCATTTTATTTATGCTTTTTCCGGATTTAGTTTTCATACGAGACAATCGATGATCGATGCGAGGAAATAGGATCGGGGTTGCTCTATAGGCGCTCAAAGGACCGGGCGCTACGGTTTTTTGTTTTTTTATTTCAGGAGTGGCTGGGGTCATTTCTGCGTCCGTGGTCCCGACTTTACGAACCACTGCTCTCAGGGGCACCTGGTTTTGAATTTGTCCTACCGGCACAGGAGATGAAGAATTTTTTATCGGAGCCAGTGTTTTTTCTTGGGCTTCCTGATAAGTTTCAACTGGTAAAACTTCTTCATCCAGAGCCAGAGCCTTATTCCATTCGGCTTTGAGTTGCTGGAGCTCTTCAATTTTGTTCAAGTCGGTGGTGGCATTCTTTGCTATCACCGTTTTTTCAAATTGAGTGTCTTTTTCCGCGTCTTGAGGTCTCTTCACCAAAGCGGTCAGCTTGTCGACCATTTTGGAGGTCATCTTGCGCAGGTTGAATTTGTTGGTCACAAACTGAATGGGAGCGAACAGGGCGGTGATGATCCCGGTTGGGATTTTGCCGATACCGGAAAAATCATGTTCCGTTTGCTCGGCTCGCCAGAGAATCTCTCCAGTGCGTGTGTCCACCATCTGCACGGAGACGCTAAGTTCAATGGAGGAATGCACAATAAAGTAACTGCGCTCCACTTTGTTGATTCGGCTGAACACAATGGCATCTGCACCAAGGATTTCACCAAACTGCATGGGATTGATGGTGAGAAAACTTGCTGGATCGTTCAAGTTGTTCTGCTTCAGCAGACCATCCACAATATATTTTTCCATTAAATTGAATTTGGACTGCTTGAGGTTGGCATATAACCCTTGCCGGAACATTTTTGCCATTTCCTTTTGCCCCGCATCGCTGGCTTCGACTGGCAGGATTGCCACTCTTTGATGCTTGGAGAGTCCGCTCAGATGGCCGGAGACTTTGGTTTGCAGGTCTGAAGCGCAGGCAGAAACCAGAGTTGCCAAAAGCAACACCGCCAAAGATCTCCAAAGACTGGAAATGTTTAAAGTCATAGTTAATTAACAGGTGAAGGATCAAACTGGGCCATGCCATTTTTATAGAATTTTTTTCCTGTGAGGCCGTTTTTGTTTTTCAGTTTGCCGACTATCAGGGAACTGCTCACCTCATCGGAAGCTTTTATGGTGTAGCTTCCGGTGTAGAGTCCAGGCACGATTTCTTTTAAGGGTATGTCTGATTTCCAACTGCCAATACCGAAATACCCGGTTAGTCCCGGGTCGCCTTTCAGGTTCACATATATCCGGTCATTGGGTTTCAATTTCAGGCTCGGTTTCAAGTTGGTTTCTATGCTGGTGATCTTCGGCAGACGAATTTCCTCTTTCCAACTGTCAGCAGGGTCGGGAATTTCCTTCATCATGCTGATCGAAAACATCTCTGCCGTTTTGTAGTAGGCCTGGTTTACTTTTACGTTGTCCATTTGGTCCTGAATGATCTCTACAATTGTCGGGGAAAGGATTCCTGAATAGCTCATTTCCTTGTGTTCCGTTTCCCAGAGAACATCTCCCGTTCTCAGATCAAGCATGTCAATTTTTGCATTGATGGAAGTTTCTGCGTGAATACCGCCGGTGAAATTGCTGGCGGATAGAACACGGCCGCGAATCACTGCATCAACGCCGAGAATTTTCCGCAGCTTTTCAGGGCTCAACTCTAAAATTTTTTTATTGTCGGTCAGGCCTGCCTGACTCAATTTTTGGTCAATGGTTTCCAGAGGCAGGTCCACATAACCTAGAAAACTGAAATAATTGTAAAAACAGTCGCGGAACAGTTCGTTGGGAGCAACTTTTTCATGAACAGGTTCCTCCAGGGTGAAGGGCAAAATGGCCACCGATCTGGGTTGCATGGCTGCGTTTGTATTGCCTTGGCGAACTTCCAAGTCAACGGTGCCACACCCGGCAAATAGAAGCCCCAAAAGTGCGAGGGATAGATTCAGGAATGGGGAAATACGGCAATGGCCCACGATGGGTAACCTGTCTAAATTGTTGATTATTTTGATCTTTTGAGATTCATCATACTATATGAAATCCTACAAAATTTGTCAATCTTTTAAAGAATTTGTTTAAATTTAAATAAGTTATAACTCGGGGTGCTTTCTCCCTACTATCGCTTTAACAGGTGAAAAGGGGTCTGATTCTCCTATAACTTATCGGTATTTTCCTCAAACGGGATAAGTGAGGAATTATCTTGATGGAGAAGGGTTGGGTGCTTGATTCGAAATACCATATTTGTTAGAGTTGCTAAAAAGACGGGATAAAACCAACTGTGAGGATTTTTTGATGAACAGAAAATATACTTGGGCTTATTTGTTGATGGCGGTTTTTTTGCTTTTGGGTTCAGGGCAGGCGTTTGCAGGCTCGCAAATCACTACGGACTTGAAAGGAACCATCGATCAGGTTCTGGTGATTGTTTCTGACAAGAACCTCAAGAACGATCCGGTCTTAAGAAGAGAAAAACTGCGTCAGGTTATTGGCCTGCGTTTCAATTATAAGCAGATGGTGATGCGCTCTCTGGCCAAGAACTATGATGACCGGAACGACAAGGAGCGCGAAGTGTTCACCGAGCTTTTTAAAAAATTACTTGAAAATTCCTACGCCAGCAAAATTGAGAATTATCAGGATGAGACCATTAACTATGTGGATGAACAGGTTAAGGGGAACTATGCCATGGTCAAAACCCAGATTGTCCGCAAGGATGGCGTGATCGATGTTGATTACAAAATGCTCAAGGATGATGGCCAATGGCTGGTGTATGACTTCGTGATAGAAGGGGTTAGCCTGATTCGTAATTATAGGTCCCAGTTCTCCAAAATAATCAGCACCGAGTCCTACGCGGCTCTGGTCAGCAAACTGATCAAAAAGATCGATAAACTTGAAGCCAGACAAGATACAGATACGGAAAACCTCTAAGATATCTGGCTCAGATGCTCCGCATTAAAAGTTCTGCCCCCACCCGTATTGATCTGGCTGGGGGCACGCTGGATATCTGGCCGTTGCACCTGCTTTTTGATAATCCTCCCACTCTCAACGCGGCGATCAACCTTTATGCCACGGTTGAAATCATTTCCCGAAAAGATAAACGCATTATCCTGACCTCGCGCGATTTGGGTTTGAGCGACAACTTTCCTTCTCTGGATGCACTTCCTGATAATCACCCTCTGGAACTTATTATGCGCACGTTGAAGTTCTACGCGCCAAAATCGGGACTGGAAATATCGACAGACTGTCAGGCCCCGCAGGGCTCGGGCATTGGCGGTTCTTCCGCTTTGAACATTGCTCTACACGGGGCGCTAAACCGTTTTACCGGTCGGCGGTACCGTAAGGCCGAGATGATTGAAATCGCCAAAAATATCGAGACCCAGGTTATTAAGGTTCCCGCAGGGTGCCAGGATTATTTTCCGGCGATGTATGGAGGGGTGCGAAAAGTTGTTCCCGGAGTCCGAAACACCGAGACCGAAAAGTTTTCAATTAGTCCCGCTGAACTGACCCAGCACTTTGTGTTGTGTTATACCGGCAAACCGCGAAACTCGGGGATCAATAATTGGGAGGTGACGAAAAAAGCGGTAGATGGCAACCGAGCAGTGATCCGTCACCTGAAATCCATTCGCGATTGCGCTGTAGAAATGGAGCGGGCATTGAGCCGAGGACAACTTAAAAGTCTGGCCCCGATTTTTGCCAAGGAATGGAAAGCCCGTAAACAGTTGGCCCCCAGCATCAGCACTCCCGAGATGGACCGGTTGATCCGCGCTGCCCTGAAAAAGGGAGCGTTGGCGGGCAAGGTTTGTGGGGCAGGCGGGGGTGGATGTATTGCCTTCATCGTGCCGCCAGCCCAAAAACAATCCGTAATAGAAGAACTCACATCAAAAGGAGGCCAGGTCCTTCCTTTCCGTTTCGTCTCCCGTTCACTCACTGTAGTTGCTAGTTCGCCCCACGCCTAGTGGGTGGGCTGGCCTAAGGGGCGGAATACTACGATCAAGAGTGGGAGTAGGGTGAGGGCGCCGATCAGGGCCACCACCATTGCTGCGCCGGTCAGCAGTCCGAAATAGATGGTGGGCATGAACTCCGAAAGCGCCAAGATAGAAAAACCGAGGGTGATGGTCACCGAGGTGTAGTACATGGCTTTGCCAATGCTGCCGTGGCACCGATCCATGGCGGCCAGATAATCCTGGTCAACCTTGAACTCCTCTTGAAAACGGTGGATGTAGTGAATGGTATCGTCCACCGCGATCCCCACTGTGATCGCGGCTATGGTGATGGTCATCATATCCAGTGGAATTCCCATCCAGCCCATGAGGCTCAATACTGTTCCCGCTGCAAGCAGGTTGGGAACGATGCCGATCAAAGCCAACGACACACTTCTGAACAAAATCATGAACATGAACATGATGGAAACAAAAACCACACCGATGGTGAGAATCTGCGACCGGTACAGGCTCTGCAACATGTTGTTATAAAGCACCACCATCCCGGTGAAGTGGATGGTCTCAGGATCGAACTTCAATTCTTCAACAAGATGAGTGCGGATTTTTTCTATCAACTGCGAGCGTCTCAGGGTTGGGTCTGACTCGATTAGCCTCATATTGATATGAATCTGGTTCGCATCTGGAGACAGGTAAGGATTGACCAGAGAATCCTTAACATTATCAGGCATGAGTTTGCGAATCAGTGCCAGATCATAATCGTCAGGCTTCCTGCCTTTGTCCAGCTGGGTGAAGACTTTGATCAGAGTGGATATGGATTGGACTTTGCCCACCTCTGGCAGGCTTTCCAGGTAGTCATGAATATTTTCTACCCGGTCAAGCATGTTGGAGTTGAACCAATAATTGTTTTCCACTTCTTCCGATGCTTCAGCGAAAGGGTCAGCAAGAGTGTCTTCTTTGCCCTTGGCATTAGCTTCTTTTAGATAATCAAAATACTTCTGGTCGGGATTCATCACGATGTCGAGGGGTGTGGTGCCTCCCAACTGCTGGTCGATCACTTCCATTCCCTGATAGATTTCGGTGTTACTTTTGAAATGGTCGATGAAACGGTTTTCCACCTCCAGCTTGGAGATCCCGATAGCGCTCACCACAGCCAGAAGTAGCGAGCCATACAAGATGGCTTTACGATGACGGTTGGTGAACGCGGCAATGGCGAGGGTGAAGTTGCGGGTGCCGTCTTTGGCGAAACCGGCGGGCTCCGGTTGCAATAAAACCAGCGCCGCCGGAAAAAAGATAAAGTTCAGTCCGAACGCCAGAGCGATGCCGATGGTCATGATCCAGCCGAAATCAATCACTGGGCGAATGCCGCTGATAAGTAGAGAAATGAACGCGACGATCGTGGTGATTGAGGTATAAAAACAAGGCTGGGCCATGAGGCGAACGGTCTCCCAGACCAGTTCCTTCTGGCTTTGGCCGGGGCTGCTGTCGTTGATGTCCCGGTACCGCACAATCAAATGGATGGTCAGTGACATGGTGATGATAAGCAGAATCGAAACGAAATTGGATGAGATCACCGTCACGCGCCAATCCATTAATCCTAAAAAGCCCACCATCACCAGCACTGTGATGATGCAACAACTCATAGGCAGGGCCACCCAGCGGAATTTTTTAAAGAACAGGCTGAGTATCAGAATAAGAAAAGCCAGCACCCCCAAACCAAATGTTTCCAAATCGTGTTCGATAAACCCGATCATGTCGGACGTGATCATGGGTACCCCGCCAAGGAACATCTCAGCGTTATTGCGGTGCCGGTCCATGATGCCCCGAACGGTTCTTATGAGCCGGTCTTCATCATCAATCACTTGGGCGTGGTAATCGCGAAATTCCTGCCGGGTTTTGACGAATAACACCTCTTCTTCTTTGCCGAGGCCAAACTCCTTTTTCTTGTCGCGCAGGTCATTGCGCCGATACATCAATGAAAAATATTTTTCATCACGCTTGAAATTGATCCGGATGATCGTGATCTTCCCATCCGGACTCAGCAACAGACTTTTGTAAATAGGGCTTTCGAGAAATTCCCTGCGGGCCATTTCCCGGTCCACGCCGGCAGTTTCGAGAGTGCGGATATCTGTATCGAGCTTGGAAATTTCAACGCGCGGACTGTTCAGCAGAGGAACGTTAAGGATGCTGTCTATCGAGTGCACCCGGTCGAGAACGGTAAGCTCATCGCTCAGTGATTTTAAATCGGCCAGCACTGCATCGGACATCAAATCTTTGAACGGGGCGTATGTGATGATTAGAAAATCATCAGAGCCGTAGGATTTACTAATCGTCCGATAATATTGCAGAGAATTATCGTTTTCAAGGACTAGGGATTCGGCGGAAGCATCGAGTTTGAAACTCGGGATGTAATAAGAAAAACCAGCCACCACCAGCAAAACCATCATCAGGCTGGCAAGGGGCTTTTCGATCACCCATTTTCGATAGCTGTTGGCTAATGAATTCAACACGAAGAGGATCCTATTCTAATGAGGCTTGTTTCAGGACAGGACATTTTTCAGGAAAGTGAGTCGATTGTTTTCGGTTGCGATGAGCCTCCAAACAAGCTGGGTGGTTGGCAATGCTCGGAACAACGCCCCAAATGAAAGGCGGATGTATTCTATACTCATCCGCCGAAATCTCCAATAGCCAAATAAAACAACGCAAGGGGCTGTAAGACCAAAATAAACAGCAGTATAAGAATTGTCTGAAAATTACTGACAAATCGGCAATTATTTGTATCAAATATCGCAAATCTGATATTTGTGCAAATATTTAGATTTCATTTCCGGGTATTTATGATACTATTTCGCTATATTTTTCAACTAAATATCAGTACTTCGGTTTCCAAGGAGGGGGATGCTCTATGTTTTCCATCTGTAGTGTTCTGATTGTGGATGATGACTCGTTTGCGAGGGGGATCATCCGGCATCATTTGAGGCGGTTAGGAATCAAAAATATTTTCGAGGCCGATGATGGCGAGCAGGCTCTGGCTACCCTGCGTTCAGCCAAGATGCAACTGGTTATTGCCGACCGGTACATGCCTACTTTGAACGGACTGGAATTATTTTGCGGCATGCAGACCGATCCAGACCTGAAAGATACTCCTTTCATCATGATCACTATG
>ERZ889078.213-NODE-213-length-53203-cov-32.224185_pt1 | contig 53203 bp, 59 predicted proteins | sample MGYA00521266_ERZ889078 | MGnify/ENA primary metagenome ERZ889078 (study PRJEB32303, sample SAMEA104408618) | aquatic metagenome | biome: Brackish water; feature: Pelagic; material: water | place: Baltic Sea | collected 2014-06-16T06:34:00 | depth 76,534 m ... | reverse complement strand
GACAGCCACGACGCTTGCGCCTAAAAATTTTCTTCTATCCATTTTGTTATCCTTTAATTAATGTTTTTCGCTACTAGATTCTATCATAAATTCGACAATCATCTGAACTTCACTGTTAGTAAAATCCTCATAACCGCCTTTTGGAGGCATTCCGCCTATTCCATCGATAGCGTTATGCACGACTTTGCCAAACCCTTTTTCCATCACTTTGCGCCACATGGCGACGTCTCCAACCATCGGAGCGCCCATTTGGTCGGTGCCATGACAAAGCTTGCAAGAAGTATTATACATCTTTTCGGCTTTTGAAACAACTCCATCGTCCTCTTCAGGCAGCAAATCTCTAACAACCGAGTAGGCTGGGACTACGTCCGTGATCTCATTCGCGATTCTCATGACGACGGCTTCTTTTCCATCCATTCCCGGATCTTTACAATCTTTCATGCAACGAGTTCCCGCGCCTATGTTTTTGGCGCGATCGGCAAAAAACGCTCTTACGTTTTCAACGCCATCCGGACCATCGATATTTGGATAAAAACCATCTTCGTTAGGCATTTTGATTTTTAGAAATTTCTCTCTATTTAATACGTAATCCCCATCCATCTCTTCGCCATCGATAACAATGTAATTTTGCGCGAGCAAATACGCGGTGAGCGCGTAGATTTCATTGTTGGTCAAACTTTTTGGATGCGCGTATGGCATAGCGTCTCTTATATACCAGATAAGCGTGCTAGCTTTAGGCCAATACGTTCCGATAGTTCTCTTTGGAGCGTCTAGTCCAGGAACCGTTCTTTGGTTCGTAAGCGTTTTGATAACTCCGTTTGGCAATCTATCTTGATTTCCACCCGTTAGCGTTGGATACCCGCGGCCGCCAGCTCCAAAGTCGCCATGACACGACGCGCATTGCTTTTCATAAAGCTCGTCGCCTTCGTCAACCGAACCTTCGCCTTCCGGCAAGCCAGTGCCATCTGGCATTATGTCCTTATCCCAAGCTTCTATCTCGTTAGCCGTTGGAACACGGCCGTGGTTGATACCGGCGGTGCTTTGTTCGCTGTAACGGTAAGGACCGGTTACTCCATCTTTTCTTGGATATACGACGCCGCCATCAACGGAGCCCATTGTCGAAACATACGTTCCAGGAACGCTTGGAGCGTCGGTTCCTCCGAAGAAACCTCCATAAAGAAGGCTTGAACTGAACGCCAGGACGATGCCTGTCGTCATTAATTTACGATCTAAGTTGAACATTATGCACCTCCCCTTTTGCGGTAACTTCCCAAGTACAGATTGAGTTTCTGTGGTAAACGCCCTCAACGCCAATAACGGCTTTTTCTTGATTTACCGTTGGTTGAACGTTTTTGCTGTCATCGACGGCGCGACTTGAGAGCAACAATGGTTTCCCTTCATATTTGTACATGTAAGAAAATCTAGTCCAAGCTTTTGGAAGAACCAAACCTTTCAAATTCGCCTCAATCCAGTTTTTTCCACCGTCAAGACTAATGTCAACGTTTGTAATGGTTCCATGACCACTCCAAGCCAAACCTTCGATTTCAACCATGTCGCCCTGGATAAGGTCGTCCCACGGCTTTTCAGGGCAAGGAGAAGTTATAATCGAGTTTACTTCAAGCGCGTAAAAGTGTTGTATCGCTTTTCCACTTGCCGTCAATACGGTGTATTTTGAAGTTTCTTCCTTGGCGTACCATGGTTTGTCGCTGAATTCCAATCTTTTTAGCCATTTGACGCAAAGATTGGCTTCCCATCCCGGAAGTAGCAAACGAACTGGATATCCTTGTTCTGGACGTAAGGCTTCGCCATTTTGTCCCCAAACTAGCATAGCGTCGTCTAGAACTTTCTCAACCGGAACGCTTCTTCCCATTTCAGAGCCATCGCTACCTTCGGCCAACATCCACTTAGCCGTTGGCTTAAGTCCAAGTTCGTCAAGAATAGTCTTAAGACGAACTCCCGTCCACTCAGAAGCACTCATCATCCCTTTTACGAATTGCAAGGAGTTAAATTGAGGACCTTTCCACTCGCCAGCTCCATTTGAAGGGCATTCCAAAAAGTGGATTCTGCTTTCGCTAGGGTATTTCTTCAACTCGTCCAAAGTAAGAACTATAGGCTTGTCCACAAGTCCGTGTATCATAAGTCTAAACTTGTTTGGATCAACCTGGGCCACTCCGTTGTGAGTACGAGTAAAGTGTAAACCGTTTGGAACGATGATACCCTGTATTTCGTGTATAGGGCACATGGAAACCGCGGCGTGCATATCTCCCGCGGAAGACATAAGACTGGACGTTCTTCTTACGACGCTGTGTTCGTATTTAGACGGCAAGCCGTACGGAAATTTATTTAACTCGTCCCCTAAAGTCGTTCCCCATTTCGTATGATGTATAATGTTTTCATCATCACCCGCTAAAACCGCGCTTGGCGACAATAAAGCCGCAGCCGCGACAGCGCTAACAGATGCAGTTTTCTTAAAGAAATCTCTTCTACTGATAGAATTCATTTCTTCTTTTTTCAACGTTTTATCCACATCTTCTCCTTTATAATTTACTTATTGTTTTTTATAATATTAATCTGTCGGCCATGTAAAATTTTAAGTTTACAGGGTGGGCACAAAGAAAAATTATACCATTTTTACAGTGAATATCAAATGATATTATAAAAATCATAAGTCAAGAAGGTTAGGGAGAAGGGTATTTGGGCCTATTTTGTTACAAATTGAAACATATATTTTAAGTAAAAACTCAATATGTGTCATTTTTAAACGACGTGAAGCGCTGAACGTAGAAGCGCCGTCAAGAAAATTAACGCGTCTAATTATTATTTTTTTCGAATTTTCTCGCTATAAAATCTATAGTTTTCCTTAAAATGAAGAACGCGCCATAAACGATAGACGCGTAAATAAATGGATGTGAGTAGTTGCCTTTATCTTGCATATGGCTTAGTCTTAAAAATGGATCGCTCAACAAATCACTATGCATTATCAAGGCCAACGCCACCAATGTAAGCGAATAATAAAGTAACTCTTTTTTTATTGCGAGTTTGATTTTTTGTTGCATTTTATTTTCCTGGATATTGGTCTTTGATGAAGCCAAGGGGTTGGGGAACTTCTACTCGCTTGGCTTGGAATCGTTTTGAGCGAGTTCCAAGTCGTTCGCTTCATCTTCCAGGGCGTCTTCTTTTAGCTCAATTATAAGTTCTTGGCGTTTTACGACCAAATGTTCTAAAATCTCTTCGCCAACTTCTTCTCTATCTTGCCAATCCTGTTCATGCAAGACGCCAAACATCTTCTTGAAATACTCATAATGCGAGTCTCCGCTTGTAACTTTAAAAAAATAAAATCTTAAAAAGCTTATGCCGTTTATGTCGCTAATCGCCATCTTTTTGCCAATGCTTTGAGGATATATTTTCTCTTTTATCCAGTTTGAAAAGAATTCGGACTCTTTAAACCAATTGTACAAAGACAAATCACTATCTTTTAAAAGATTGTAAGTTTGTTCTTGCTCGTCATCCAACTCTAAAAGATATACGTTTTCATCTTGTTCAAATTTATCAATTGTCTCATCATAAGCCACAAACTCAAACTTTACCTGCATATAAAAATCCTGGATATAAAAAAATGTTGTTTAAAAATTTCGCGAAAGATTGGAAAAGGGAAGAGAAGGAGATTCTCTCCTTCTCTTGTCGTCGGCTACGCTTTACCCGTAGCGAGCATGCCGTAAACCGTCATAGGCTTAAGGGCGTACACTTTCATCAACCACCACATCCATCTTTCGACCGTTGGGTCCAATGGAACTAAAGGAGTTGGCTTAACCGTCCAGTCAAACTCGGCCAACATAACGGTTCCTATACTCGTAATCAAAGGACAAACCGTGTAACCGGCGTATTTAGCCGTAAGTTTTTTTCCTTCCATTAGAGAGACCAGGTTGTCTACGAGAACTTTGTATTGTTTTCTTACCGAACCACCCGTTTTTCCCATTGGCACTTGAGCGATGTCGCCAATAGCGAATACGTTAGGGAATTTAATATGCTGAAGAGTCTCTTTGTTTACTGGAACCCAGCCTTTTGCGGAACCTATATCGGATTCCGCTATTTCTCTAGGGGCCAACTGAGCGGGAGTGATATGTAGAAAATCATATGGAACTCTTAATTTCTCATGTTTTCCAATAACTTCAAACTCTCTCATTTGTGGATCCCATTCGCCTTTTTCTTGCCACTTGGAATCGAATACGGCTATTTTGTTTTCAGGCTCCACTTCTATCAAATCATGTCGATAGTGCCACTTGAAACCTTCTCTTTTAAATTGAGCTAGAATCGCGTCGTGATATTCGGGAACGCCAAACATCGCTCCGCCAGCTGGATAGTAAGTAAGTTCCGCGTTTTCGCGAGCGCCTGCTTCTTTAAGTCTAGAATTTGTAAGATACACGATTTTTTTAGGAGCTCCGCCGCATTTGATAGGCGTTCCCGGGTGAGTAAAAACGAATTCCGTCTTTTTACCGGATTTCGCTTGAGCGATATACTTTTGCATTTGCTCCCAAGTTTTAGTGGCGCCTTGAGCTGTGTATATTGAGCACATGCCGCTGTCTCCAAAAACCTTAAGAAGTTGCGAGTTGTCGCCAGCGCTATAAGCTCTACCGGCGGCTTCCAATCCTTTGATTCTTTCAAAATCAAGCTGTAAGCCAGTCGCTACGATCATATAGTCGTAAGAAACCACTTCTCCGCTCGCCGTCGTAACCGTATTGTTGTTTGGATCAAACGCTATCGCTTTGTCTTTTATAAGCTTCACGCCTTCTGGAACGAACTCGTCTCTTTCGTAAGCGATATCGCTCTCTTCCCAAATACCGGCGGCGACTAAGGTTTGTCCTGGCTGATAAGACACTGACAAGGCCTCAGGCTCAATAATAGTTATATCGGGATTGGAAAGGAAATTCGTCAATCTTTTAGCGGTTGACATACCAGCCAATCCACCACCAATGATTACGATTTTCCCCTTCGCTTCGGAAGCGGGCGCGGCCTCTTCTTCCGCCGCTTGCGCGCTAGTCGCTCCACCCATCAAAAAACTCGCGCTTGAAATACCCGCTATTTTCATCGCGTCTCTTCTGCTGAGACCTTTTGAAGACAAATCCTTGTCCATCTCCGCTAACATATTATTTATATATTTATAATCCATGCTTGTCCTTTTATACTTCATTAGTTAAAGTTTTTTCTTTATATAATATTCGACTATACGGTATCATATAATATTTGATTTAGGCCTTAATCAAAAGCCATTTTAAAAAAAATATTGAATAGAGGGAAATTATACACACATTTTGCAAATAAAACAACTTCTCAAGCAGGGCGAGCTATGTCGCGCATTGACATACTCGCTATTTGCGTCAACTCTTCAACAAGCCTAAAATAACGTAGATTTTCTTCTGTTCGTCTATGTAGAAGGGTATCGTATAGCCTTGATTTTCTATATCTTTTATATTTTCGTCTTCGAAATATATGGATTTTTTGTACTTTTTCGCTTTTGTTTGCATATTTACTATCACCGTGTCGAGATAAAGCTCAAAGCTTTTCGCGCCTTCCGCGCTTTCTTCTTTTAAAAGCTTTAAAACTGCCGCTAGCTGCTCTTTATAGAGATTTGACGCAAGGATACTCATGCCCGGATAATATGGCGCGAACTCGGCCTTGCCATCAATATAATTTGCCAATTCGGACACTAGCGTCAATTGCGCGTTGGGCCTATTTTCTTCAATCAACGGCTAGTCCTCGTCTTTCTCTTGCGACTCTTCAACCTCTAGCGGGTTTCCATAAATCTTATCCACTTTCGCTGACAGCGAGCTTATCTCGTCAAGCGCGTCTTCGTAGAACTCGACTTTCTCATCGGAATCCTCGGAATCTTCGGCGTTTTCATGGGCTTTGCTTAGCTTCTCTTGCGTCTTATATGATTTAAACGGCATACCGTAGTTGTAAACCAACTCTCCGCCCATTTTGCCTTGAGCGAAAGTCGTCGCCGTTACCGCGAAAAGAGCGATGACGGCAAGCGCCTCGACGCCGAATTTTCTCGTTTTGCAACCAGCTATTTTTAAAAGAGCGACCACTCCCATCGCTATCGCCAAATAAAGCCCGAGCTCTTTGTGCTCCATCAGCTCATGCTTGCCCTGAGCGCTTAGGTAGTCGTAAATCTCTGGACCGGCTTGATTGCCCGTATACCAAACGCCAATCATTGCGAGCGCCGCGACAAGCGTGGCGCGGGATGAAATCTTGGACATCCCTTCGCTTCTCGTGAAAAGGTAAATCAGTCCGAAAACCGAAGCGACAACTGGTAAAACCATTGCGAAGTGAGCCGTAGCTGGATGTAGCATCATAATAAATCCTTATTTTATAGCTTTGTTGAATTATAACGTTCGATTCAAAAAGTTTATTTAAATTTATTTATTAAATTCAATAAAACTCAATTTTTCAAAAGGCTACTTTTCTTTTTTGTCCATGGCGCTTTTGGCGCTTTTGATCGCGCTGTCAAGCGCGACTTTGGCGACGCCCCAAACCTCTATGCCCATTCTTTTGGCTTCCTGCGCTTTTTGAGATTTCAGAGCCGTGTCCGCTTTTTTAGCCGCGCTGTGAGTGAATGAGGAAAATTTCTCTTTCATGACTTCGGCCGCTTCTTTTGAAATATGCACCAATTCTTCCAAATCGTATCTCATTTCTTTGTTCGCGTTTATCAATATAGTTCTCGCGTTTGTAGAGCATTGCGACGCTTGCGTGATAATCACTTGCGAGAAAAGAGTGTCCGTTTGGTTTAAATCTTCGATAATCGTGTCATAGTCTTCCACAAGTATGTGCTTCGCTTCAACCGGGGTGTAGGCCAATCTCTTTTTAAACCTGTCTATCGAGTGGACGAGTCCTCCTCTCATGCCCTTTAGAGTGCCGCTAAGTATGTTGCTCGCTCTGTTTGGAGTGGCCTCCGCGACATCGATCGCCGACATTAAAATCGTCGAAAGTATCTTTCTGACTCTTATAGTGTTTAGGGAACCTTCTTTAATGGCTTCAAAGGTGATGTCTTTGATTATCTCTATGATGGTGGCTTTTATGTCTTCGTCTTCGTCTTTTTCCAACGCGGTGATAATCGCCGACTCAACCATTTCGCTCAATATATCGTACAAGTCGATTGATTGTAATTTCACCTGGTGGAGCTTTGACAACGCGGACGATTTGGAACTAAATTCGCCCTCAAGCGCCTCAAAGACTTCGTATTTCGTTTCCTGAAGCTGCGCGTGTTTCTTTTCCAAACTTCGCTCAACCAACTCTTTTTGAGCCAAGAGAGTTTCCATATCCTCTTGCAAACTTCTCGTCTCTAGATTCAATATGGTCGAAACCACGCTTCCGATTTCAACGAGTTCCAATTTGTCCAAGTCGAGCTTGTTGCTCTCGATCAAACTACCCATAGCGGCGGAAACTCTCTTGTCCACGCTTTTGAATCTACGATTGTATGATTCTTCCAACTCTTTATTTAGTTTATCTATATCCATTTTAAATTCCTTTTAAAGTACCATTTTAATATTGCTATGGGCTTTTAGCGCCTCATAAATAAAATTTCTATCATCTTCATTATGAACTAAAAGTTCGAGATTCATGCTGACGTATTTCCCCGTTTTTGAGTTGTTGGAGTGCGACAACTTGTGCTCGCGCGCTTCTATGACGTCGTGAATCGCTTTTTCAAGCGCTTTTTTTTCGCTAGCGATCAGCTTATACGCCCAGTCGCAAGGATATTGCAACTCGAGTTTATCGGTTTTATCGTTTATAATCACCATTTTTACCTCCTGATTTTTCTTCAAGTCGCACATTGCTTATGATCATAGACTTGTCTATCGCCTTAACCATATCGTAAATGGTCAACAACCCAACGCTCACTCCCGTCAAAGCTTCCATTTCCACTCCCGTTTGCCCGGTAAGCTTTGTCGTTACGGTAAGTTTGAAGCCTGGCAGTTCCGGCAACTCGTCCACGTCGCAATTAATGCCGCTAAGGTTGAGCGGATGACACATGGGAATCAAAGAGCTAGTTTGCTTGACTCCCATGATAGCCGCGACGACTGCGGTTTGCAGAACGGGACCTTTTTTGTTTTTTTCGCCAACCACGTTCGCAAACGCCTCGCGACTCATCTCGATAACGCCGCTTGCGACGGCTATTCTAGTCGTTTGATCTTTATCGCTAACGTCAACCATTTTTGGTCTTTGGTTCTCGTCTAAGTGAGTTAATTTCATATACATTCTCTTTTGTGGTTTTATTATTGCGGATATTATAGCCAAGTGTGTTAAATAAGAGTTAGCGCTTCTTTGTATTCATGAGGATGGTTTATATTTAAAAAAGCTTTTTCGTTTTCAAAATACACGTATTTCGTCTTTGAATTTTTCAAGAGATACCCAAGTTTATGATTATCGTTTAGAATCGCGTCTTCGAATTTTTCACTCATCGAACGATGATACATTCCGCACATAGGCTGGATTCCCGTGGTCGTTTTGGCCACGACCGCGTCCAAGCCATTTTCGTCCACGTTGATTATCTTAGCTATCTCGTCAACGCCTACGAATGGGGAGTCGACGCTTAGCGCGAAGAATCTATCTTCTTTTATGGTTTTAAAAACGGAAACGAAACCGGCGGTTGGAGCGTATACGCCGTCGGTTTCGATATCTTCTATGAACGTCGCTTGAAAATCGAACTTGTTTTTGTCTTTGCAGGATATATAAACGGCAGTGAAGATTTGGCTTAAACGCGAGAGTTGAAATTGGGTGAGCGTTTTATAGGAGGAGAAGGGAAGAAGAGCTTTGTCCTCTCCCATTCTTGAGCTTTTGCCACCCGCGAAGATGACGCAAGGCGTGTCGAACATTTAGTTTTTTGTCAACTCGGCTTCGATGCGTCTGTTCTGAGCGCGACCCGCTTTCGTTTTGTTATCAGCGACCGGATTGGACTCGCCCATTCCAACTGAAGTCAACTGCGTAGGATTCACTCCCTTCGCTATTAGCGTTTTCACAACTTCGTTCGCTCTTTTTTCAGATAGTTTCTGATTGTAAGAAGCGGCGCCTCTACTGTCGGTGTAACCTATGATTTTCGCGCTGTAGTTTGAGTACGTGGTTAAAAAGTCGGCGTAATTGCCAATTCTTTCCATTGACTCTTCTTTGATAACGTAAGAATTGTTTTCAAAGTTGATATTCAACGCCACCGTTTTTGAACAACCGTCAGTGTTGACCGCGGTGCCTAGAGGAGTGTTCGCGCAAAGGTCTTTAGAGTTTAAAACTCCGTCTTTGTCGTCGTCGCCGTCTATTTTGCAACCAATCGCGTCAACTTTTACGCCGGCTTTCGTCGTTGGACATTTGTCCATTGAGTTTAAAACTCCGTCTTTGTCGTCGTCGCCGTCAACTACCGCAACGACTACCGCAACGACTACCGCAACTGGAACCACCTCTTCGGCTCTAGCGCCAAAAGCTATATTGAGACCGGCGAGAAGCGCTAAATTGCTGTCGTATCTCGCGTCATTGCGCTTAAGCGTATAAACCGCTTCCAATTTAAGAGCGATATTATCAGTGAAAGGAACTTTCGCGCCTATGCCTATATCAGCGAATACGCTATTGGCGTTATGTTTCTCTATAGTGTAGTTGTCGCTCATATTTTCATATCCAAGGCCCGCTTTGGCCAATGGGATAACGGAACCAACTTTGTCATACTCGTAAACGCCGTTCAACGCCACGCGCCATACGTTCGTGTCCAAAGTCGATGGAGTCTCGTAGTCCGCTTTGGAGTAAAGAATTGAAAGCTCCGGTTTAATAATTGAATCAAGTCCGTTATATTGGAACTCGCCGCCAAAAATCGCATAGTTTTTGAGGTCAATATTGCCCTCCGCGATGTTGTAGCCGATTAAAGGAGTGACCTCGTAATCGTAATCCGCCGCCATTGAAACGCCGCCAAGCATAAGAGCTGGAATAAGTAAAAGTCTTTTCATTTTTTTCCTTTGTAATTTTGCCGACATTATAGCGTCAAAGCATAAAAGAGCGCTTTATGTTTGTTTTATCTAGGGTCCGTTATATATCCCGTAATCGCCGAAATCGCCGCCACGGCGGAGTTCGCCAAATAGACCTCTGAAGAGCGAGAGCCCATTCTTCCCACAAAGTTGCGATTCGTCGTTGAAACCGCCACTTCGTTGTCGCCGAGTATGCCCATATACCCGCCAAGGCAAGCGCCGCAAGTTGGATTGCTAACCACTCCGCCGGCATCGATGATGATATCCATATAACCAAGTCTATAGGCCTCTTTCAAAATCTTTTGCGTTCCAGGCGTTACGATCAGTCGAACGTCTTCATGGACTTTCTTTCCGTCCAAAATTTCCGCGGCGGTTTTAAGATCGCTCAAGCGTCCGTTCGTGCAACTTCCTATAAAAGCCTGGTCTATTTTAATATGGTCGCTAACCGCTTGGGAAATAGAGTGTCCGTTCGAAGGTAAAAACGGATAAGCGATCACGGGTTCTAGTTTCGCGACGTCTATGTCCAGAGTCCGCGTATACGTCGCGTCTTCGTCCGAATAGTGAATCTTTGGCTCTCTCGCCAAATTTTTATCGCTTAAAAATTCTCGCGTTACGTCGTCTACGGCGACTATGCCGCTCTTCGCGCCGGCTTCTATGGCCATATTGCACATGGAAAATCTATCGTCCATAGTCAAATATTGAATCGTGGAACCCGTAAACTCTAAAGTTTTATACAAAGCCCCGTCAACGCCGATGAGACGGATGATTTCAAGGATGATGTCTTTTCCGGTCGTGTATTTTCCAGGCTTGCCGCTCAGGTTGACCTTTATCGACTCGGGAACCTTGAACCAATTTCCTCCGCTAATCATAGCGAACGCGAGATCCGTGGAACCCATGCCCGTCGAAAACGCGCCAAGCGCGCCATGCGTGCAGGTGTGCGAATCCGCGCCAATTATGACGTCGCCGGGAACGATAAGACCTTTTTCCGGCAAAAGAGCGTGCTCGATTCCCATGTCTTTTTCGTCGAAATAGTTTTTAAGCTTGTGTTTTTTGGCGAAATCGCGGCTGATTCTCGCCTGATTCGCCGAAGCGATGTCCTTTGCGGGGATGAAGTGGTCGAGAACGAGCGAAAACCCATCTGGATTCGCCAATTCGGTGGCTCCGCTTAGGTTGAAAGCGCTTATGGAGATGGGAGTTGTGATATCGTTGCCAATCACCATGTCAATGTTGGAGCGGATTATCTCGCCAGCGAAGACTTCGCGTCCGACGTGTTCGGAAAATATTTTTTCGGTTATTGTTTGAGCCATAATAAAGCGCCTTTTCTAAATATAATTAATGCCGCGATTATAACGCAAGAGATTTAAAGAAAAGTTTTATCGCTCTTTCGAAAACCCTCTTTTATCTTTTTTTCTAAACGTTTCGTCTATGTACAAAACTACGGATTTAAGCGAATAATCGTCGTACTTTGCGGACCAACTCGGCATATCGCCATTGTGGCTTCCCCAAAACTCGCCGCCATATTTCGCGTATAAGAACATCTGCTCTTTGCTTAGGAGCGTTTTTCGCAGGTTGTACGGGTATATCGGTTTTTGAGAATTTTTAGTCGCCAGTCCGTCGCCCCGCGCGCTCTCGCCATGACACAGATGACAGGTTCGCTTGTAAACTTTTTCGCCACTTTTCAGCATTTGAGCAAATTTTTCGCTTGAGACCGCTTCGCTTCTCGAATACAAATCTTTCACTCGGGCTTCTGTGTCGGGGTTGAACTTTTTGGTGATGAAGCGGACGACGGATTTAATCGCTTCGTCCTCGTAAGCGCCGCCAAACGCGGGCATTGCGTCCGCGTACGAACCCCAATGCCTAGATCCCATCTTAACAATCCAAAATCTTTGCTTTTCGTTTAGCAAAGATTTGCTCAAATTGCGTGGATTTACGACAAAGTCCGCGCCTTCGTTCGCCTTTCCATCCGCCCCGTGACACGACGAGCAGGCGTTGGCGTAGATATTTTCGCCGATGTCGAACGTCTCGTCAGACGCGCTTAAACTCGCGAAAACAAACGCTAAAAATAAAAAAAACTTCAAAAAAACTACTCAACCATTACTTTGATGAGCATATTTGGGTGAATCGCGCATTCAATGTTGAAAGATTCAGCGCTTTTAACCGTCATTACGGTCTCTCTTCCCGTCGCTTGCATGCCAACGTCAAACTCGTTGGATTCGTTGTCCGTATACGCGTTGTGCGCGAAAGGGTCCGAATTTTTAAACGTGATCGTGTCGCCCACGGATACGCTCAAGTCGCCGGGTAAAAAGGTTTTTCCTTTTTGGTCGACAACGTAATTAGCCGCGCTCGCGCTAGCCGCCAAAGCTAGCGAAAAAAGTAAAGTTTTGAAAAAATCGCTCATTTATTTTCCTTGTTTTAGCTTATTGGGGGAACTTGGTCGGGATATCAAGTTTCATATCCGGACCTTCCAGCGTCTTCAAAAAAGAGACTATTTCGCCTATCTCCGATTCGCTTAGATTTCGGTCGACTATGTAGGTGGACTTGTTTTGAACGTTATTCAAGTAGCGTCCGCCACCCGCGCAAATCGCGGTAGCCTCCGTGAGCGTTTTTACGCTTCCGTCGTGAAAATACGGCGCCGATTTCGTTACGTCGCGAAGCGTTGGCGTTTTAAAAGCGCCATACCAAGCCGCTCTTTTCTTTGTGAGATAACGCCCAAGTTCTTTGCCTCGAAGCTCTCCGTCGCTCAATCCAATATTGTGAAAACTGCCGTCGCTAAAGTTGAACTTGTCGTGGCAATCCATACAGTGGGCCTTGTCTTTAAACAGCTCGAAACCTTTCTTGGCCTTGACGCCGATAGCGTTATCGTCGCCCATGGCGTATTTGTCAAACGGCGATATCGTCGACACGACCGTTCTTTCAAACGAAGCGATCGCCTTGGCGAGAGTTTCTTGGGTCAATCCCCCTTCGCCAGGATACGCGGCGTTGAACAGCTTGACGTATCCATGAATCTCGTTTAGCTTTGGAATCAACTCCGCCAAAGGCATGTTCATCTCGACGTCGGCTTCTATCGGTCCCAAGGCTTGTTCTTCGAGCGTTTTTACTCGCCCATCCCAAAACTGGCGATTTTGATAGCCCGCGTTTAAAATGGTGGGAGTGTTTCTGGGTCCGCGACCCGCTCCCATGGCTTTTGAAACGGGAGTCAAGTCCGTCCAGCCGCGTTTGGGGTCGTGGCAAGTGGCGCAAGAAAATTCCCCACCGCTTGACAATCTCGGGTCAAAGAACAAAAGCTTGCCCAGTTCGACTCGCTCTGGAGTAAGCTTATTGTTTAGCGGCTGAGGCGCTTCGGCCGGCCGCAACCATTTCTCTATGTCCGCGCTCGCGAAGGACGCGCTCGACGCGAGCAACGCGGTTAAACTCAATCTGACAATCATTTTTTCTCCTCGTTCGACGTTAAACTTCGTATTTTAGGCACTTCTTCGTAAATTCCGCGCTACAAAAGAACATAGCCACGAAAATAGGATTCATTTTGACGTAATCGTCTTCAACCTTCTCGAAAGCTTTGAAGCTGAATCCCGCTCCGTCATTTGGATTTTGAGGAGTCACTACGAATTCCAGCGGGGACAAAGTTTTGACCATATTTAAAATATTCTTGCTTTTTTTCGCGCTTTCGTCGTTTAAAATGTTGAAGTCCGGATTTTCCGAACTTTTATGCGTGAGCAAAACATCTTCCAAGATGTCGATTTTGTCTTTAAAAACGACCTTGTTCCATTTTATAATCGTATGGTTCGACGCTATCTGGCGCCCTTTGGTCATAAGCGCGTTTGGTTTTCTCTCTTTCATCGATTCTATCAAAGCCAAAAGATAGTTCGATCCTCCGACGTTTTGGGCGGCTTTTTGCATAAATAGGCTTATCATCGCCTTCGTTTCTTCGTTTTGTTTGTTAAAATTGCACATATTTGTCTTCCTTATGCGGTATTATACCAAATGCCGCCGACTATGCGCGTCTTTAGACTGTTTTAATTCTTAAGCCAAAGATAAGATTGGCTTTACTTAAGCGAATCATAATCACAAAGCTATTATTATGTCGAAATCAAAAGAGGACAAAAATTGTCTTATTTAAAAATCTAACAATTAAAAGAGGAAAAATGCAAGTTTATTTAGATAATAACGCCACCACTATGTGCGACCCGCAAGTGGTTGAAGCGATGTTGCCATTTTTTAGCGAGCTTTACGGAAATCCGAACTCTCTTCATAAGTTTGGAACCGCTTCGCACCCGGCGCTGAAAAAGGCCATAGACCAGGTTTACTCGGCGATAAACGCGAGCGACAAAGACGATATCGTTTTCACATCCTGCGCGACCGAGTCCAACAACTGGGTTTTAAAATCCGTTTGGATCGACAAAATACTCAATGGCGACAAAAACCACATCGTAACCACGGAAGTCGAGCACCCTTCGATACTTTCGACCTGTAAATTTCTAGAAGAGCAAGGGGTGAAAGTCACCTATCTTCCGGTGAACGATCAAGGAGTGGTTCAAGCGCACACCGTCAAAAGTTTTATAACCGAAAAAACGGCGCTCGTTAGCGTTATGTGGGCTTCAAACGAAACCGGCATGATCAACCCGATCGACGAAATTGGCGAGATTTGTAAAGAAAAAGGCGTTCTCTTTCACTCCGACGCGGTTCAAGCCGTAGGAAAGATACCCGTGGATTTACAGGCGACGCACATCGACTTCATTTCCTTTTCCGCGCACAAGTTTCATGGTCCAAAAGGCGTTGGAGCCTTGTATATCAAAGACTCTCAACCCTTGACTCCCCTTCTTCATGGCGGCGAGCACATGGGCGGACGCCGTTCAGGCACTTTAAACGTTCCATACATCGTTGGAATCGGCAAAGCGATGGAACTCGCCACGACGAACATCGAAGCGACGATGGCTTCCATCAGAGCCAAACGCGACCGTTTGGAAGACGCGCTTGTTGAGCTTAGCGACACTTTCGTAGTTGGCGACAGAGAAAACCGAACTCCGAATACGATTCTGATTTCTATTCGCGGCGTTGAGGGCGAGGGTATGCTTTGGGATTTGAACAACGGTCAAATCGGCGCGTCCACTGGTTCGGCCTGCGCGAGCGCGGACCTAGAGGCGAACACCGTCATGTTGGCTATCGGCGCGGATAACGAGCTGGCTCACACTGGAATTCGTTTGAGTTTGTCGCGTTTCACCACCGACGAAGAAGTTGACTATACGATTGAGCGTTTCAAGAGCGCGGTCGCGAGACTTAGAGCCATTTCAAGTTCGTTCGCGTTGCAAAAACCAACTGTGGGCGGAGAAGTTCTAGAGTGCGACCTTCACCACTAATCGCCAAAGCTAGTTTCTGCGAAGCAGAGAAAAATTAATAATTATTGAAATAAGGAAAATATTATGGCAAAAGCCGACATCTTAGGCGAATCTTTATGGGACGCGTATTCAAACAAAGTAACGACGTTGATGAACAACCCTCAACACCAAGGAGAACTGTTCCAAGGCGAAGTTGAAAAAAGAGGCAACAAACTAATCGTTGCCGATTTTGGAGCGGAGTCATGTGGAGACGCGGTTCGCCTTTACTGGGAAATCGATCCCGCCAACGACATGATCGTAAACTCGAAATTTAAAAGTTTCGGTTGTGGAACGGCCATCGCGTCAAGCGACGTTATGACTGAGCTTTGCATTGGCAAAACCGTTCAAGAAGCGGTAAAGATCACAAACATCGACGTTGAACTCGCTCTTCGCGACACGCCGGACGTTCCCGCCGTTCCGCCTCAAAAAATGCACTGCTCGGTTATGGCTTACGACGTCATAAAAAAAGCGGCCGGACTTTACATGGGCGTCGACGCCGAGAGCTTTGAGACTGAAATCATAGTTTGCGAATGCGCTCGCGTTAGTTTGGGCACGCTAAGAGAAGTCATCAAGCTTAACGACCTCAAAAGCGTAGAGCAGATCACGGACTACACGAAAGCCGGCGGTTTTTGCAAATCTTGCATCAAGCCGGGCGGACACGAAGCTCGCGAGTGGTATTTGGTTGATATTTTGGCCGACACTCGCAAAGAAATGGACGAAGAGAAGATGAAAGCCGCCGCCGACGCGAGCGCCGCTGGCGGAGCCAACTTCGAAACGATGACTTTAGTGCAACAAATCAAAGCGGTGGACGCCGTAATTGACGAGAGCGTTAGACAGTTTCTTATCATGGATGGCGGAAACGTGGAGATTATCGACATTAAAAGCAACGATGGTTACGTCGATATCTACATTCGCTACCTTGGCGCTTGCGATGGTTGCGCGAGCTCCGCGACTGGCACGCTTTACGCCATCGAATCGACTCTTAAAGAGAAGCTTTCGAAAAATATTCGCGTTCTTCCTATCTAATCTTTTCCTAAGGCTTTTTCGGCCTTGGCAAAGATATCGTAAACCTCGCTCCACCATTGACGTTTTCGAGTATAAGATCACCGTTGAAGTGCTCTATAATCATTTTTTTACTCATGTACAATCCTATGCCAGTTCCAACGCTCTCATGCTTTGTTGTGAAATACGGATCGAATATTTTTTCCGCTATCGACTCTGGAACGCCTCCGGCGTTATCGCTAATCGTAACGAAAATACGCTCCTCGTCTCTTGAGAGATCCACGACCACGGCTGGATTGTCTATTTCCTTTTCAACCAAAACGTCTTTGGCGTTGTTTAGTATGTTGATTATCGCCTGAAGCAGCTCTCGTTTGTATCCGATAAATTCGCAAAAGCGATCGCCAATTCCCGTCATGGAAAAGTCAATCTTTAGCTTATCGTATTCGCTCGCTACGATGCCATAGGCGTCCTCCACCACCTCTTTAACGAAAAAATTCGTTTTTATTTTTTCGTCACTGGATATTTTTCTAAAATCGTCAATCGTTTGACTCAGGTGAGCGGTGTACTCTTTTACTTTTTTAGAAGTTTGCAAAAACCTGCTCGCGTCTATTTGCGTCAAATCCTCCAATTCTATGTCGACCTCCAAGTCGTTGAGAACATTGTTGATCGCCCCTATGGGCTGTCTCCATTGATGCGCTATGTTGCCTATCATTTCCCCCATCGCGGAAACTCTGTTTTGCGACTCTATCATCTTAGCCTGTCGCGCCTGCTCCGTTACGTCTCTATGAAACCCCGTAATTCTCGCTAGCTCTTGGTCTTTGTCGAAAAACGCGTCGCCAACGTCCTCTATCAGTATCCTCTCTCCCGCTTTTGTGAGTATTGGATACTTTATTCTAAAATGAACGAATTCCAAATCTGCCGGATACTCGTCTATCATGTTGTCCATAGCTTTATGATGCTCAAACCTATACTCGTCGGGTATCAGTTCCAAGTAGTTCAAATACGTCGGGCTCTCATCCTCTTTGAAGCCCAGTCTTTTTTTCCATCCGGCGCTGATATAAAACTTTTTGTTTTGAACGTCGTAATCCCAAAAGCCGTCTCGAGAAGAGTTGATGGCGAATTCGAAACGATCGCCCTGCTCTTTTAGCAAAATTGTCGTTTCGTTTACGTTTTGCCTTAAAGCTTCTCTCGCTAAAACCTGAGCGGTTATGTCAAACCTAATGGACTTGTAGCCAATAACCGTAGAGTTTTCCTTTATAGGCGAGATTGCGGAGTCAACCCAATAAGGAACGCCTTCTTTACTTATATTTTTAAAAGTGGAGTGAAACGTTTCTCCGCCTTCTATGACGCCCCAAAGTTTTTTAAAAAACTCTTCGGGAGCGTCGGGATCTCTTAGTACGCTATGAGACTTCCCAATCAATTCTTCCTTTGAATATCCGCTAATTTGGCAAAACCTTTGATTCGCGTACGTTATAACGCCGTCCAAATCCGTTTCGGACACTATCACGTTTCTATCGAATATGTTGGTGTCTTCTCGCAGTTGCGCGGCTAGTTGTTTGAGCTCGAGCTTGATGTTTCCGTCATCTCCGTTATGAAGCGCGACCGCCACGATTAGAAGTGTTTGAACAAGGATAGAAATCGCGCTTTGGGTGAACAAAACGATATTTGCCGCCAAAATCAACGCGACCAATAGATGAGTCGCTTCTATCCTGTCGTGGGGATTCGATATATACTTTTTAAAATTCACCTAGAAGAACTCTATCTCGTTCTCTTGAGCTTCCTCGTCGCGGAGAAAGTCTATGATAAGCCGCACGTCGTTTTTAAGCGACGCGTTGTAAAACCTAGGATCCTTGGCTTTTTGGTTCCAAACTCTCTCTCTATAGTTGTCCAGCGTAAGCTGAAGCGATTCGAAGTAGATGCCGGTCTGCTCTATGTCTTCCATAAATTTATGTTTGTAAAGTAGCATGCCTTGAGCGAAGTCGTGTAAAACCGCGGCGATTTCAAAAAATTCAGTGTACATATTCAAAATGCTGGAATATTTCACGTACACTCCCGACAATCGGTAAAGATACTCTTCGTTAAGCGCGTCTCCCTGAAACATCATGGCGATATAGCTGTCAAGTTCTCCGGCCAAATCCCGCAATTCCTCTTTGTCGTCCAAAAGAAGCGTTTCATAATAGTCTTTTGTCGATTCTACGCTTTTTGATTTTCTTACGGCCTGGCTTTTTTCGAGCAAATCGACGTTTTTGTTTGTTTGAACGGCGAGTTGATTGAGTTTTTGTTGCAGTATTTTGTTTTTTCTGTCCATAATTTCAAGTTCGTCGTGAATCTGTTTTTCGTAAGTTTGGACAAGCTTTCTATCGCTTATAATTTTGCAAACTTTGTTCAAAGAGTTGATCAAATGTTGCTTGTCAAGCGGCTTGTTTAGAAATTGGTCAATGCCCATGTTGATGAGACTCGTGAGCAATCTGGATTCGTTGTGGGCCGAAAGCACCACTATCATAGGGTCTTTGTCCGTCTGATGTCGTATGCTCTGTATGAGTTCCGCTCCGCCCATAATCGGCATATTTATATCTGTAATAAGGATGTCTATGTCTTCTTTTTTTATTATCTCGAGCGCTTCTTGCCCGTTTTTCGCCGTATAGACGTTTTTAAACAACTTGGACAAGGTTGATTGCAAACCCTCTCTAAGCATTTCTTCGTCTTCCGCGTAGGCTATGTTTAAGCTGCCGCTACGCTCTTTTAAATCTTTTGCGCTTATCACAGTAATTCCTTCTGACAAAATATCGCCCAATTCTACAAAGTTGTCGCTATATACCATCTGAATCGCGTCTTAAAGAATGAAAAAAACTATTTTAAAATAATTTTAGCTAAAATTCCTCGCATGAATGAAACCCTTTACTCGAATATAGCCGACGCCTTGGTCCAAGATGGATACTTCATCTTACGAGACTCGCTAAGCGAACGACTCAATCTATCTCTGCTCGCAATCGCGAGAGAAGAAAACGGTTATAAAAAAGCCGGCATATCCAACGCCTCCTCTTTTCGAGTCGACAGCTCCAAACGCGGCGACAAAACAAAATGGCTCGACGAGGACGATGGCGCGCAAAGCGAATATTTGGAGTTCGCCAACGGGCTCAAAAACCATCTAAACCGGTCTCTCTATCTGGGTCTAAAATATTACGAATCGCATTTCGCCATCTACGACGAAGGCGACTTTTACGAGAAGCATCTGGACGATTTCAAATCTGGCAAAAACAGGGTTGTCACGACCGTTTACTATTTAAACGAAAATTGGGTCGATGGCGATGGAGGGGAGTTGATAATTTATGACGAAAACGACGAGCCGCTCGAGAGAGTGAAACCCTTGTCGAACACCATGGTTGTTTTTTTGAGCGATAAATTCGCGCATGAAGTTTTAAAGGCGAACAAGAAACGCCATTCCATAGCGGGATGGTTTAGAGTGGATAAAATTTAAGTTGATTTGTTTTCGAACGAGAAGGAGAGGTGACGGAGGGTTTTAAGACCGAAAGGTCTTAAAACTCACGCCGCCAATGCCGCTTTTGAAGCTTCGACAACCGCTGTAAACGCGGCCGCGTCATTCATCGCCATGTCAGCAAGAATTTTACGATCAAGCTCGACACCTGATTTGTGCAGACCATTCATGAAAGTTGAATAGTTCATTCCGTTTAAACGAGCGCCAGCGTTGATACGAACGATCCATAATTTACGGAATTCGCGTTTCTTTTGCTTGCGGTCACGGAAAGCGTAGTACATTGAATGTTCTAACTGCTCCTTAGCTTTTCTGAAGTGCTTGTGGCGAGCGCCATAAAAGCCTTTCGCTAATTTTAATATCTTTTTGTGTCGTCTTCTACGAACGATACCCGTTTTTACTCTTGGCATATTTTTCCTTTTTCTTTACCCAGACGTTTAATCGCTCAGGGTGCCACTACTTTGGTGGACTTGCCCAATTGTTGAAAATTGGAGATTTATGAAGCAACTAAAAATTAGTTAATCATAGCCTTGATGTTTTTTTGATCCACTTTCGAAATAACCTTAGGGCTATTGTTGTCGCGACGAGTTTGGGCGTCTTGTTTGGTTAGAATGTGGCTTCTAAACGCCGTTCCGCGTTTGACAGTACCATTTTTCTTAACCTTAAAACGCTTTACAGCGCCTTTTACCGATTTCATTTTAGGCATCGATGGCTCCTTAGTAAAATTCTTGCATCCAACCGGAGATGGAATTGAGGGTGGGATTATACCCAAAAATTTCTTCTTTTTCGCTATACTATCTTTATGAACTCAATCAAACACATAACGGCCGCCCTAAAAGGGTTGGACGAGGAAGTCCAGACGATACTTTTGAACTGGGATATTCCGCTCAACGAAAAAGACAATTTAATGCTCCCGATTCTTCAACAAAAAAGGGTTTTGGATCAAACGCTGGAAGATTTGACCTATCTCAAAGAGAATCCGCCAACTCCGAATCAGCCTTGTGGAATTTCAAAATACAGAATCGAGGACTAATATATAGATGAAAGTGGAGCAGCTGACGCTTAGAACCGCGACGCACGCCGTTTTAGATATTAAAACGATGGAAAAAAGCATGCCGATTCCATTCGACATTTACATCAAAAAAGAGAAAAACTACGTGCTCATCATAGAAGCCGGCACTCTTTTAACGGATAAAATATTCCAACTCCTATCCTTGCAAAAAAGTCTGTACGCGAGAAGGGACGACGCTGAGAAGAAAAAACTCAACTGTGAAACATTATCGTTTTACATCAAAGCGAATCAAAAATTTCCCGAAAAAAACATTCATTTTTTATATAAGGCGAATGCCGAACTCTTCGTCAAAATGCTTGACAAAGAGTTCTCATCCATGAACGTTTCATGTTTGGAGTCGATCGCGAACAACATTATCGCATTGGTAAAAAACAACGAACGCTATCTTAAAGACACCATCCAATATTTTTCCAACGACTACGCGCTCGACATCCACTCTCTCCACGTCGCCATATACGCGGTCAATTTAGGCAACTTGCTAAACCTAAACGCGGACAAGCTTTTAAGTCTAGGCGTTGCGGGATTGATTCATGACATTGGAATCCAAAAGATTGACGATTCGATAACTCACAAAAGCTTGGAGTTGGACGCCTTGGAGTTTAAGCAAATGCAAAAACATCCGAAATACGGCGTTGAGATTATAGAACACAACCATATACACAATCCATATATCATCGATGGCGTTCTGCATCATCATGAAAGATACGACGGCAGTGGATATCCAAACAAGCTTTACGCTTCCCAGATTAGCGAATTCGCTTCCATTTTGGGCATATGCGACGTTTTCGACGCGCTTACGAACAATAGACCCCACAGAAAAAAACACACCTATTTCGAAGCGCTAAAACTTATGTTAAAGGACGAATCGATGCGAAATAAGTTTAACGACGCCTACTTAAAGATTTTCCTTAAATCCTTGATCTAACTCTCTAACTATCGCGTCCGCCACCCTGAAAGAGTTGGCGTAAATAGTCCAAGTGTACGGCACGCTTCCCCCCGTCGGCATAAAAGAAGCGTCGGTTACGTAGAGATTTGTTAAGTCGTGCGCCTTGCAGTTTTTATCCAAAACGGAAGTTTTCGGATTGTCGCCAAACCTGCATCCGCCAGCGACGAGATTTGGAGGTGGAGACGACGAGATGGAGTAGCTCACCTCAACGGCTCCCATCTTTGTCAAAACTTCAACAGCCTTTTTAGCCATATACTCGCCGACTCTTAAATCTTGAGGATGCCCGTTTAGGTTTATCGCGCCAACCGGAACGCCGTACTTGTCTTTCGCGTTTTCGTCAACGCCTACGTTGCAGTTGTCGGTCGGCAACCAATCGTTAAAGACTTCGAAAGTCAAAACTCGCGACGTCGTTATGGTTTTGTGAATTTTTTTGGCGAGAGCCTCCCCCCACGCTAGGTTGCCGTTGTCATCGTACATTTCTCTTTTAACGCGAGAGACTATGTTTTGATGTTCGAAAAGAAAGTCGATGGTTCCGCCTTTGTATTTCTCGCCATCCTCTTCGTATTCATACCAATCCTGAAGAGAGCGATTGAAAAAAAGACCAACTCGCATAAGCTCTTCTCGCTGTTCTTTCGTGAGCTTTTCAAAAATGAATCTTCCGCTTCCGCTTCCGCCAGCGGAGAAAATAAGATTTTTGCCGAGTTCCCCGCTAGAGTTCGCCAAACCGTTTGGAAAGCGTTTGTTTTTCGAGTTGAGAAGCAAACGCGAGCTTTCCACCGCTTGAGCGGCTAGAACGAAGATTTTGGCTTCTATCGTGTGAGAAACGCCCGGTTTTGAGTAGTAGTGGGCGCGAGTGATTTTCGTTTCGTCGCTCTCAAGCTTGTAGACAAACGCGTTAGTAACGATTTTGGCGTCGCATTTTTGCAAAAGCGCGGCTCTAGCGCTTCCTTTGGCTCCGCTAGCGCACCCATAACTTCCGCAAAAATTGGAGTAGTAGCAACCCCTGCGATTAAGCGCGTCTTGACTTAAAACAGCGCGCGGCGTTGGCAAGCTTTCGAAACCCAACTCCAAACAAGCCTTGTCGAACCACTTTACGACTCCATTGGTTTGAAGTTCCGGGTATGGAAAATCGGGTGTCGAGCGCGGCTCTTGGCGTTTGTGCTTTACAACGCGACCGCTAACGCCGACCACTTTTTCGACCTTCGCGTAGTAGGGCTCCAACTCTTCGTAACTTATGGCCCAGTCGACCACGTTCGCGCCTTTTACGTCGCCGTAAACGGACTTTAGCTTAAAGTCGTTTGGCTTCATTCTGTGGAAATAACCGCTCATGAGATTTGACGAACCGCCGACCATGGAGCCGTTCCAGAAATTCCAACCGGATTTTTCCCCGTCGTAACGAGTGAACGAGCCGTCTCTCGAGTATTCGTTAATGACGTGTTTTTGCTCGCTCAAAGGAGGAGTGAACATATCTCGCCTGCTGACGGCCAACTCGTCTTTGCTGAAATCCTCTTCGGTATAATTTTCGCCTTTTTCCAAAACGACCACTTTGTACCCGGCGTTCGCCAACTCGTAAGCTATAGGAGAACCGCCCGCTCCGCTTCCGATGACGCATACGTCGTACGTCACAGGAACGCCACCTTTGGCCTCGGTTCTCCACCCGCGAATTCAAGCCATTTCCAGCCAGCTTCGTTGTTGTTTCCACCATAAACGGGGTCGCCTAACATCGCTTCAAAAAGATAGCCCATCATAACGTATATAAAGCTTTCACCCCACTTTTCTTTTGCTATAAAACGCAGCGTTTCTTGTCGTTGTTCTGGCGTCAATTTCACGTAAGCGGTTTCGTAGGCTTTCACCGCTTCTTCGTTGAGCCATTTAACGCCATTTTTTATAAACGCTTTGTCTTCGTCGCTTATTCGAGAATGGCGCAAAATAACGCTCATATACGAAGAGGTCTCGACGCCAAGTGCTTTCGCCTTGGGAAAGAGGTCGTTTTGAAGCGTTTTAATAGTGTCTTGCGAGGTGGTGACGCTAAAGAGTTCGCATCCGTTCATAACGAACACCGCGCTCGAGAGAAATCCGGCCTTTAGGAAAGTTCTTCTCGAGTTTGGACTAAACGCTTCGAACAATCTATAAGCCCTTAACCAATTTGTCCAAAAAAGAAGCCTTCTTTTCTGGTTCGCAAACGCTCGTTCTCTCGTCTATGAAATTCGGATCGCCTTTTTCAAATTGATCCTGGGAAACCCTTTGGATATGCTTTGGCTTTTTTTTCTCTTTCGCGAAACCATTGCTTGAGACGGCCTTGGCGGGGTGAGGGACACACATAGCGTTCTCCTTTTCTAGCTTATTGGGAGTATTGTACTACAAAAGCGCGTAGCTCCCGCGCAGTGGACGAGTCAATAAAGATAGGAAAATAGAAGAGCCCCGTATTCGTGGTTTTTTTGTTCTTGCTCGAACTGTTTTGAGCTCGAAGTGAACAACCAGTCCATAAGGTAGCGTTTGTATCTCAGGCTAAAACCGTAGGCGGCGTAGACGTAAAAAGGCTTTTTGTCGACGGAGTGGCTGTCTCGAAAAGTGCTTCCATCTAAAAAAATATCGCGCGCGACGGCCGTTCCGGCCAAAGCCAAGTTAAATGTGAGGCTCCATGGCTCCCCTCGCGAGCATAAGCTGTTCGCGGATATCGGAACGCCGTTTTCGCCTCCAACGTTTATGGAGGAGGAGCCGAAATCTTTTATGGGGTTGAGTCCAAAACGCAAAAGAGCGCCCGCCCTCGCGTACGCGCTTACATTGCCCAAACTTCCTTCGGCGAATGGGACGAAGTTGCTCTCTACCCCATAAAGCGGTTCGGGCGAGAAGTACCATTTATGCTGGTAGATCAAGTTTATTCCAAGTTCGTCTTTGAGCTGATTGTCCCAACCCTGCGGAATGTCGACGCCTTTTATCTTATGCACGATTATTTGCGAGCTTTCGGCCAAAGAGCTTTTTCCAACCACTCCTATCTGCAAATTGATGGAGTAAAGCTCGTCTGAAGAACTTTCGTGCAGGCCTACGTCCAAATACAACCATCCGGCGTACGGACGATCGTTCACTATAATATCCGTCGCTACGATATCTTCCGGAGTGAAGATCTCTTGCCCAATCGCCAGAGATACGAAATGCGAGTTTTTTTCCTTGTAATTCAATGGCGTTTTTAGCCAGTCCATATCGACGCTTGAGATGGAGTATATGTTTGAGATTTTTATGCCGGAGGTGTATTCGCCGTCCGTATTGAAAATAATATCGTTTTCGTAATGAAGGTTGGATCGTTCCAAACGCCAAGAAGAGTCGTCTTTGATCTCACTTGCGGACAAAGCGACGAGAAACGACGATAGCGCGAATATAATAATAAATTTCATTCGCGTATTTTACACGCATATTGCTTAAACATTATATTGTTCGCTACTCGAGCGCGTCCGCGACTAGTTTTTCTCGCCAAATATCAATCTATCAAGGCTGAACGCTCCCGCGCCGTGAGATACGAAGATAAGCAAAAACAGCATATAGTAAAGCGGTATTTCAAAACCGTTCGTCCCCGCGGAAAAGCCGTTGTGAAGATGCGCCGTGACTATCGCCACGACCATTATAACTATCATCGGAATGGAAATAAGGCGCGTCAAAAGTCCCAACGCGAGCAAAACGACTCCAGCAGCCTCCGTGCTTGCCGCCATGTAGGCGTTTAGAGTTGGAAAAGGTATGCCCATGGAGCCAAACCACTCCGCGACGGAGTTGATATCTTTCCACTTCATCATGGCTGGTTCGTAAAAACCGTAAGCGACGACTAGCCTCGCCAGCAATAACGATGGTGATTTTAAGTATTCGCCCAATCGCGCGAATTCCGAGTGCGCTTTTTTCAACAACATAGTCGTCTCCTTAGTTTGTATAAAAGAGATTGTACTCCTTTCGCGTGTAGAGCGCGCGTAGCGATTTGACTCGTCGACAAAGAGAGTAATTGGGCGTTTTGGATTTAAAATAACGATGAAAGAGGATAACGGAGGGAGCCTCCGCTATAAAGTTCTAAAGGCTACTTGGCGTCGCCGCACTTTCCAGCGCCACATTTGTCAGCTTTTTTCTCAGGCGCTTTTTTCGCGTCTCCGCATTTCGAGTCGCCGCATTTTTTAACGGACTTCTCTTTCGCGTCGCCGCATTTGGAATCTCCGCGCTTCATTTCCGGTTTTTCCATACTGGCTCCGCATTTTCCCGCGCCGCATTTGTCAGCCGCGCTCAGTGAAACCGAACCAAGACCCGTTAGTAGAGCCGCGCCTAAAAGTAGAGCCGAAAGATTTAACTTTTTCATTTTTGCGTCCTTTTGTTTTTTTGATTGGCGATTGTAGCGCAACTATCGCTAATAGTTATACTTCGATTTATCGCTTTGGAGAAATTATACAGAGTGAGCGCGTAGCGATTGTGTAGTTAATTGTTGTATAATTTCGTAATATTCACTAAAGGCTTTACTATTATTTCAAACAATAAAACGCTCGCCGAGCAGTTTCGCTCGTTTTACGCGGATCACAAACCAAAAAACTTCGAAGACGCGATTGAGAAGTTCGCCATCTTCGGAGGCGTCGGATGGGGCGAAATCGACACGTCCAAACCATCTTTCGAACTTATAGAAAAGCTTATATTGAGCGATTACAGATTTATCAGAAACGACGTCACCGAACTCACTTCGGGAGCTCCCGTGTATCACTCCGTTCTCAGCGCCATCGCGATGGGGGACGGCAAAACGCACTCGAGCTACAAAAGAGCCGGGGTCGCCGAAGACGTTGGAGACAACGCGGTGGAAGCGCTTTGCGAGAAAGGCGTCTTGCGAATCGCGAAGGCGCGAAACGTATTCACCTCTTGGAGCGAGAATGAAAAAGTGGACAACAAGCTCTACTTCACCACTCCCTTCGCCCGCTTTTGGTTCGCGTTCGTATCTCCTCTTTTTAAAGGCGTGAGAGATGGCGATTTTACGGAAGTGAAAAAAAGATTTGAGAATCGCCAAAGCGAATTCGTAAACCTTACGTTCGTCGAGCTGGCTCAAGAGTTTTTAAAACTGAGTTTCAAAGAAGACGAAATTGTGGAGATTGGGAGCTATTGGGATAGAAACGTCGAGCTGGACGTATACGCCAAAACCGCTAGCGGCAAAACGATAGTCGGCGTTTGCAAATACACGAACGCCAAGGTCAAAAAGAGCGAACTCGCTCGTTTGCAAGAGTCTTGCGCGAAAGCGAAAATCGAAGCGGACGTATTCGTCATCTTCTCCAAATCGGGCCACTCCAACGAGCTAAAAACGCTAAAAAGCGAAAACCTGAAGCTTTTCACTCTTAAGAACTTCAAAGCGCTTGTCGAGTAATGAGCAAAAAAGTTCTCATCCTCCACGGTTGGGGAGGGAGCTCGTTTCCGCATTGGCAAAGCTGGCTCGCGGGAGAGTTGGCGCGGGATTACGGAAAAGTGAGTTTTTTGAAGTTTAGCGATTTCGACGAGCCAAAACTCGACGTTTGGATGGAGGAGCTAAAAAAAGAGCTCGAAGATTTCAAACCGGACATAGTCGTCTGCCACTCTTTGGCCAACGTTCTTTGGTTTCATCTTTGCAACGCCGGCGCCGTAAACGCGGTGGAAAAACTCTACCTCGTCGCTCCGCCTAGTTTGACGTGCGAGATAAAAGAACTCGAAAGCTTCTTTCCTCTAAATCCCCCGAGCGATCTAAACGCGGACGACGTTCTGCTCGTCACCTCCACTAACGACCCCTATTTGAGCCAAGCGCAAGCGCGCGAGCTGCGCGACGCGCTTGGGGTGGAAATGACCGTCATAAAAGACGCGGGACACATCAACGCGGACAGCGGATACGGTCCATGGCCATGGATGAGAGAGCTGTTCGAATAAAAAAGAGCGAACTCTAAGCGACTACGTCCAAAAGACGGCTTGGAGCGGCGGCCGGCTCGACCGCTTGCGCCGCGACGACTTCGACGGGCCGAGCTTTTGGCTGCGGTTCGCTCTGAGTCGTCACGGGAGCGCTTTGAGCGTTCGCGGAACTTTGTTTCTCCGTCGAGCTCGTATCCAATCTCCCAACTTGCGCCGCGGACGAGTAAGGCGATTGAAACAAATATTGAGCGACATTCATAATATCCTCCTATTTTCGCGTTTAAAATAATTATAACGCAAAAATTAATTTATAAAAATTAAATCATAGTATAATTGCCAAAAAATCAATAAAAAGACAAACAATGAACGATTTAACGAACGTATTGCGAGCCAAAACGAACTTAAAAAAAGAGTATATTCAAAATATTTTAAAACTGCTCGAAGAGGGTTCGACCATTCCCTTCATAGCTCGATACAGAAAAGAGATGACCGGAGGCGCCAGCGATGAAGTCTTGCGAGACTTCGAGGACGTCTACGAAACTTCGAAAAAACTTTTGGCTCGCAAAGAGGACGTGTTGAGGCTCATCGCCGAGAGAGCGAATCTAACGCCGGAAATTGAAAAAAGCGTGGAAGAGGCCGACTCTATGGCCGCGATTGAAGACGTATATAGACCCTACAAAGAAAACAAAAGCACGAGAGCCTCCGTCGCCGCGGCCAACGGATTGACTCCTCTCGCGGACATTTTGCAAAGCGCGAAACTAAGCGAGGCGGAGTTTAGAAGCGAAGCTAGAAAGTTTCTAAACGCGGGCGTTCCCTCGATTGAAGACGCGATAAAAGGCTCGCAAGACGTTTTGGCCGAAAGATACGCCAACGCTCCTCGCGAACGCGAGGCCATCAGAAGCTCAATGTTGCGACATGGAAGTCTCGAGACTAAAAAAACGAAAACTTTCAACGAAAACGGAACGTTCAAAAATCTTGCCGGAAAAAGCGAAAAAGTCGCTTACGTTCCATCACACCGTTATTTGGCCGTTATGCGAGGCGTTAGCGAAAAAGAGCTCTCAGTCAAAATAAGCGTCGACGTTCAAAAGGCGGAGGAGAACATCAAAATCCACAAAATTCCTCGCAACGCCTCAAGCTCGAAAGAACTGCTTTTGCAAGCTTACAAAGATGGGCTCAAAAGACTATTGCTTCCCTCCATCGAAAGAGAAGTCCAAGGCCTGCTCAAAGAGAAGGCCGACTTGGCGGCCATTAGCGTTTTTGGCAAAAATCTCAACCAGCTGCTTATGACGCCGCCCGTGACCAAAAGGGTCATTTTGGGAGTCGATCCCGCGTTTGTGAGCGGATGCAAATTGGCCGTCATTGACGAAAATGGAAACTATTTGGAATCGGCCGTGATTTATCCGACCGCGCCAAAAAACGACTATAACGCCTCCAAAACAAAAACGCTAACCCTAACAAACAAGTATAACGTCACGGGTGTCGCCATAGGAAACGGCACCGCCTCGAGGGAGACGCAAGAGTTTTTCGCTCGACTCAACGAGGAGGAAGGGGCGAAACTAAACTATACGGTCGTAAGCGAAGCCGGCGCCTCCGTCTACTCCGCTTCGAAACTCGCGCAAGACGAGTACCCAAACCTCGACGTCACCATTCGAGGGGCTATCTCCATAGCGCAGCGTTTGCGCGACCCAATGGCCGCTTTGGTCAAAATCGATCCGAAATCTTTGGGAATCGGACAGTACCAACACGACGTGAATCAAAAACTTTTGGAGAAAAAGCTTGGCGACGTCACCGAGGATTTGGTAAACAGGGTCGGAGTAGACGTAAACTCCGCCTCGGCGGCGCTGCTTTCGCGCGTCGTGGGATTGGGCGCCAAACTCGCTCAAAACGTCATCAAGCATAGAGACGAAAACGGAAACTTTAAAACGAAAAGCGACCTTTTAAAAGTCAAAGGCTTAGGCAAAAAAGCTTACGAACAAGCCGCCGGCTTCATTCGAATCGTAAATGGAGCGAGCGTTTTCGACAACAGCGGCATCCACCCGGAGAGCTACGACATCGCGAAAAAGCTAAACGGTTTGGATTTGTCCGCGCTAGACGCGCCCACATTGGCCAAGACTTTGAACGTCGGAGAGCAAACGCTCCTAGACATCGTAAAAGAGTTGCGAAAGCCAGGTTTCGACCCTAGAGAGGATTTGCCAGCCATTCCTTTCAAAGAGGGGATAACCGACATCAAAACGCTAAAAGAGGGAAGCTTCGTTTCGGGCGTCGTAAGAAACATAACCGACTTTGGAGCGTTTGTCGACATAGGTCTCAAAAACGACGGGATGATTCACATCTCGAAAATGAGCGCGAAAAGAATTAAGCATCCGCTAGAGGCGCTATCGCTAAACCAATACTTGCCTCAACTGGAAGTGGTGAGCGTCGATTTGGAAAAAGGCAAAGTTGGGCTAAGTCTGATATAATTGCGCAAAAAGAAAAAACACAATGATACAACTGCAAAACGTCTCAAAAAATTTCGCTTCTCAAGAACTGTTCGACAATCTTAGCTTCAAACTAAACGCCGGCGTTCGCGTTGGCTTGGTCGGTCGAAACGGCAGCGGAAAGTCCACTCTTTTTAAACTGATTTTAGGCGAAGAGGCTCCAGACTCCGGAGAAGTGATCGTCCCGAAAAACTACAAGATAGGCACTCTCAAACAGCACCTTGAGTTTAGCGAAAAGACGCTCCGAGAAGAGGCCGCGTTGGCGCTCGAAGAGGAGATGAAGTACGACGTCTACAGGGTTGAGAAGATTTTGTTTGGTTTGGGTTTCACCCAAGACGACCTCGAGCGCGACCCGCTTTCGTTTTCGGGCGGCTTTCAGATACGCATCAATCTCGCCAAACTGCTCGTCACCGAACCCAACCTGCTTTTGCTCGACGAACCCACCAACTACCTCGACATCGTTTCTCTTCGCTGGCTCAAGACTTTTTTGAGAGCTTTCGGAGGCGAAGTCATACTCATCACGCACAACCGCGACTTTATGGACGGCGTTTGCGCGCACACCATGGGTTTGGTCCGCAAAAACATAGAAATCATTCAAGGTAACACTCACAAGTTTTACGAGCAACTTGGAGCCAACGACGAACTGTATCAAAAGCAAAAAGTGGCGCAGGACAAAAAAGTCAAAGAGCTCGAAGAGTTCATAGCGAGGAACAAAGCGCGGGCTTCTACCGCGTCGCTCGCCCAATCGAAGGTGAAACAGCTGGAGAAGATGGATAGAATGAACGACCTTCGATTTGACAACACTCTCGCGTTTGATTTCAACTTCAAAGAAACGCCGGCGAAAATCATGCTCGAAGTAGACAAGCTCAGCTTCGGCTATACGCCGGACAATCTTCTTTTTCAAGACGTCTCTTTTAGCGTCAAACGTGGCGAGTGTCTTGGAATCATCGGTAAAAATGGCAAGGGCAAATCAACGCTGCTCAACGTTATCGCCGGCGAGTTGAAACAATTGAGCGGTTCGACAAGTTCGCATCCATCGGTTGAGTTCGCCCACTTTGGACAAACCAACATTGCGCGACTCCATCCAAACGCGACCGTGACGGACGAAATACACTCCGCAAATACAAAACTCCCGACCCAAGCCATACGAGCCATCGCCGGAGCCATGATGTTTAGCGGAGACAGCGCCGACAAGAAGGTTTCTCTTCTCTCAGGCGGGGAAAAAAGTCGCGTAATGCTTGGACAGATTCTCGCGAGAAACGTAAATCTTTTGTTTCTCGACGAGCCGACGAATCACCTCGACATGGAGAGCATCGAAGCGCTAACGGAAGCCATAACGAACTTCGAAGGGGCCACCGTCATCGTCACCCACTCCGAAGAGTTGCTTCGTCGAGTTTGCGATAGACTTATTGTTTTCGCTCAGGACGGCGCCGAGTATTTTGACGGAGGGTACGACTTGTTTTTAGAGAAAATCGGATGGGAAGAGGAAGCGTTGGAGGAAAGAGTCAAAGTCGCGCCAAAGTCCAACAACAAAGAGAGCAAAAAACTTCGAGCCGAACTCGTGAGAGAAAGAAACCAGAAAACGTCCACTCTCAGAAAAACGGTGGACAAACTCGAAGCAAAAATCATGGAAATGGAAGAGTCGCTAGAGGCTCATCACAAAGAGCTCGTAGTGGCCTCGAACACGGGCGACGGCGCCACGCTTATGGAGCTCTCCAAACTCGTCGCTTCGCAAGAGGCGCAGGTTGAGAAAACGTTCGAAGAGTTGGAAATCGCTCAAACGGAACTTGACGAGCTAAACGCCGGTTTCGACAAAAAGATTGAGGATTTGGGATGAATTTGGAACTCTATTTTCTTCGCTCGAGCGAAAGCAAAATCGTTTCCGATATGATCAAATACGCCTATCGCCTCGACGAGACGGACAAAAACGTTCGAGATTTTCCGCATCTCTCAATCTACGACGATTTTTATGGATTGAGCGCCAAAGACTTGGGGATTTACGCGATGGCCGACAAGCGAGTCGCGGGAGCCGTCTGGTGCAGAAAACTCGCCAAAGAGCGAAACTTGACCGCGTTTGTGGACGAAAACACTCCCGTTCTAAGCATGGCGGTTTTGCCCGAGTTTAGAAACTCGGGAGTCGCGAGCGCGATGATGACCCAGTTTTTGCAAGAGGCCGGAGCGTCGTTCGAATCCCTCAGCGCGAACGTTTTGGCGGACTCGAGGGCGATTGGTTTTTACGAGAAGTTTGGATTTGTAAAACTGGAGAATTCGGACAAAAAAAGCCTCATAGACGGCGCCGATATTTTCACGATGGTTAAAAAACTAGAGTTCAAAGAGGTCGCGCGGCCAAAAGACCCTTACGACGCCACTTACTGGATAGAGTGAGTCTGGGAAGTTATTTTATCCCGACATCGAGATATTTTCTCATGAGCTTTATCTCTTTTTCGTCGTACTTGAGCTCCAAAGAGGCTCTGCCCTCGTTTGCGCATTCTCGCCCCTGAGGGCTTATAATCCCGCTCATTTTGCTACATTCTTCGTTTAAAGAGTCGCTCGCGACTACGTAGCATTGGTTCATGATGGCGAGGGCTTGAGTCAAAGACTTGAAGTGGTCCGCCCTCAAAACTCCCCACCAAGAAGGTACGCAAACTACGTCCGCGCCCTCAACTTTTTTCCATAAATCTTTAAAGCGCAATTCGAAGCAGACGAGCAACGCTATCTTAACGCCGTCGATTTCGACTATCTTCACGCCTTCGTCGCCACCTTGCGCGAAACGATGATGCTCTCCGCCAAAACGGAACAGTCTAGCTTTTGCCCTCTCATAAACGACTTCGCCCTTGTGAAATATTTTCGCCATATTGAAAACTTCGTCGCCGATTTTTTCTATCATGGTCAGCGCGATCGTCTTTTCGAGCGAGGCTTTTTTTATCTCCGCGTTCGCCTCGTGGGTGAACGCCGCCGCTTCCGCAAAACGGTCGTAATCAAAACCGGTCAAACAGACTTCCGGAGCGACGACTATGGAGTTTAAAGGAGCGTCGTCGAGGAGAGCGAGCAGCGTTTGTAGGTTGGCGCTATAGTTGGAGGTCGTTTTAAACAAAAGCGAGCAAAGAGTGCGCTCGCGAATTTTAGAAGTCTTCGTCAAAGGTCAAACTGCCTTTTGAGTAATTGGCGACGTTCGCCTCGAAGAAGTTCGTTTTCTGGTCGTTGAATTTTGAAAAATCGTTCACCCATTTTATCGGATTGGCGACGTTGTATATTTTATCAAATCCCACGGCGTTGAGTCTCTCGTCCGCGAGATACTGAATGTACTGCTCGACGATATTGTCGGTAAGACCCAAAATCTGCCCTTGCGTTATGTATTTTCCCCATTCGCTTTCGAGTCTAACGGCTTCTTTGAACATTTCGATAACCTCCGCTCGAAGCTCCGGCGTGAAAAGATCCGCTCTCTCTTTTCTAAGAGTGTTTATGAGATTTTGAAAAAGCACCAAGTGGGTGACCTCGTCGCGTTGGATAAAGCGTATCATCTGAGCGGAGCCTAGCATCTTGCCCGAACGAGCGAGGGTGTAAAGATAAGTGAAACCGCTATAAAAGTAGATGCCTTCCAATATTTGATTGGCGAAGCACGCTTTTACGAAATTGTATTCGCTTGGATTCGCGGCGAGTTCCAAGTAAACGGAGGCTATCGCGTCGTTTTTGTTCTTAAGCATCATGTCGCGGCGCCAAAGCTCGTAAATCTCCGCCGAGTTGGTCGAGATGCTGTCGACCATTACCGCGTACGACTGAGAGTGAAGCGCTTCTTCGAAACTTTGACGAACTAGAATGAGGTTGATTTCAGGAGAAGTGACGTAAGGATTTATGTTGTCTATGATATTGTTCGTTTGCAGAGAGTCCATAAATATCAGCTGCGAAAGAGCCTTGTCGTAAGCCGTTTTTTCGGCGTCGGTAAGAAGTTTGTAGTCGTGAACGTCGCGAGTCATATCCACTTCTTTTGGAAACCAAGTGTTGTTGAGCATCATTTCCCAAAGGTTGTACGCCCACTGGTATTTGATGTTGTTCAACTCAAAAATACCAGTTGGATTGCCGCCAAAAACTCTCCTGTCATTTACGCTTTCCGTAGAGTCTGGGTTGTATATTTTTTTTCTGTTCACGTTTTTCTCCTAGTTTGGATTGTGATTATATCCTCCCAAAGATTTTATCTTGTTTAATGCTTAAGTTAATATATTATTTAGAATTACTTGGATACTATCTACCATAACAGAAGAAGGGGATATCATGAGTTTTTTTGGCGCGCCAAAGGTAAGTAAATCGGATTACGACGAAGTAAAAGCCCACAATGATGGATTGACGCGCGAAAACGATGATTTGAAAAATCATATCTCTCAGCTTGAGGCTCAGATTGAAAAGCAAAGCGTGATTTCCAAAGACGAAAAAGCGAGTATTTTGATGAAGATGCAAAACTCGCATCTTAAAGCGAATATAGTGGACGTTCAGGGCAATATGGCCGAGTCCGTCGCCTCTTCAAAAAATAGTTTGAAACTATCATACGAACAGGTTGAAAGTTTCGCCAAAATCAGTGAAAAAACGAACAAAGTGGTAGACACTTTGGAAAACCTTAGCCGGCAATCCTCGGACTCCCTTGACACGGTAAGCGGATTGGCGCAAAGAACGGACGATATCACGAGTATTTTAGCGCTCATCAAGGATATATCCGACCAAACGAACCTGCTTGCGCTAAACGCCGCCATCGAAGCGGCTCGCGCCGGCGAACATGGGCGCGGATTCGCGGTTGTCGCCGACGAGGTGAGAAAACTAGCCGATAGAACGGACAAAGCGGTTGGCGAGATCAACATATCTTTGCAATCCATGAAGCAAGACGTAAACAGCATATCCGAACAATTCAACGAGGTTCACGACGACATAGCCAGTTCGAACCAACTTATTCACGTCATTCAAGCCTGCATTGACTCCGATGCCTCCGATATGAAACAATCATTTGATAATATTGGCTTCACCAACGATCGCGTGTTTATGTCATTGGCGAAACTTGACCACATATTGTGGAAAGTCAACACCTACTACTCGGCCGTCACCAAAGAAGAGCAGTTTAAATTCGTCGACCATCACAATTGTCGACTCGGCAAGTGGTACTACGAAGGAGACGGCAAAGCGCAATTTTCCAAAACGGCTCATTACTCGAAGCTCGAAGCCCCTCACTCGACGGTGCACAATGGAACGCACAAGGTCTTTGACCTAATGGTTCAAGAAAATGTTGACATCGACGCGCTCGTAAACGCGTTCAAAGAGATGGAACAGGGAAGCGACGCCGTTTTCTCCAGTCTGGACGAAATTCTCCACGATAAGAAATAACCATTCCCAACTTTAAACCGGCGTTTGGACTTGCCAATAGGCATGTCCAAACGGTCTACTCTTCACTCTTTAGAAAACTTCCTCCCATTAGCTTTCACATAGAAACCTTTCGCTTTAGCGATGGCGACTTTACGGAGTGCTATTGGCGCAAGACTCCCAGTCACAGCGAAACGACTCCAATCGCCATACTTTTTCATGGTCTAGCCGGTTCGTACGAATCTCCATATATTCAAGGCGCCATGATTGAGCTGGCTAAAAATGGCTTCAGTGCGGTTCTGATGCATTTTAGAGGATGTTCCGGCAAAGCCAATCTGCTTCCTCGCTCCTACCATAGCGGCGATACCGCGGACGCGCTTGAGTTTTTGGCGAAGCTCAAAAAGGATTGTCCAAACGCGAAACTCTTTGGAGTGGGCTACTCGCTGGGAGCGAATATGCTTCTCAAGCTTTTGGGAGAAATGGCTGAAGACTCTCCATTTACCGCCGCGCTCGCCATTTCGGCGCCTATGAGACTGGATATCTGCGCGAACGCGATGAACAAGGGTTTATCAAGATTTTATCAACGTCGGATTCTCAAAGATTTGATTCGCGCGCTGCGAATCAAATACGAAAAGCACGATATGCGAAGCTTAATAGGCTTGAGAAAAGAAGAAATAAGCGACTTGAAGACTTTCTGGGAGTTCGACGAAGCTTACACCGCGCCTATTCATGGATTTTCATCCGCGCTCGATTACTACGAAAAATGCAGTTCGAGGCAGTATCTCAAAAACGTCAAAACGCCCACATTGATTATTCACGCTCTAGACGATCCCTTTATGATGCCAGAAATCTTGCCTCAAAGTGGCGAATTGTCCAACAGCGTCAGACTGGAGATAAGCGAATGTGGCGGGCATGTCGGATTTATAGCTGGAAGTTTGTTTAAGCCGATATATTGGAGCGAGAAAAGAATGATTGAGTTTTTTAGGGAGTTTTTATAGGGAGTTTCTCCCACAAAAAATGTGGAAGAGGGACGAGATTACTTGCGAGAGTGGCGTTTTCTTTCCGCTTCCGTTAAGTATTTTTTACGAATACGAATCGATTGAGGAGTGATTTCAAGAAGCTCATCGTCTTCAATCCACTCTAGAGCGCGCTCTAGCGACATGTCGCGTGGTGGAATAAGCTTGATAGCTTCGTCCGCGCCGGACGAACGAACGTTTGACTGAGCCTTGCCTTTAATAGGATTGACTACAAGGTCGTTTGAACGAGAATGCTCGCCAACGATCATACCTTCGTAAACTTCGGTTTGAACGCCGATGAAAAGAACTCCACGGTCTTGGATTCCAAACAGAGAGAACGCCAAAGTGGAACCTGGAACCATGGAAACAAGCGCTCCATAAGAACGAGAATCCACAGAGCCGCTATAAGGACGGAATTCCAAGAAAGAATGATTCATAATACCTTCGCCTTTGGTATCCGTCAAGAATTGACCACGGAAACCTATAAGCGCGCGAGCTGGAATCTCAAACTCTATACGTTGGAAACCTTGACCCATTGGCATCATTGATTTCATTTCAGCTTTTCTTTTACCAAGACGCTCTATAACGCCGCCGGACAGCTCTTCGGGAACGTCGATCACCAAATGTTCAAATGGCTCGCACTTAACGCCTTCGATTTCCTTAACGATAACTTCTGGACGAGAAATACTAAACTCGAAATTTTCGCGACGCATATTTTCAGCGAGAATGGTAATCTGAAGCTCGCCACGACCCGAAACTTTAAATTTACCTTCGCCAACTGTTTCAAGACGCATAGCGACGTTCGTATTCATCTCAAACTCAAGTCTTTCGCGAAGCTTGTTTGAAGTGATGTGCTTGCCTTCCTTGCCCGCCAAAGGAGAATCGTTTACCGCGAATACGACCGTTAGAGTCGGCTCTTCAACGTGCATTGGATCAAGCGCGACTGGATTGATTGGGTCGCAGACGGTGTCTCCAACGTCAACGGTTTCCATGCCGGCGAACGCGACGATATCGCCAGCTTCCGCTTCGTTGATCTCAGTTCTGTTAAGTCCCATAAAGCCGATTAGTTTACTAATTTTGCCTTTAACCAATTCGCCATCGGCTTTGGCCAACATAATGTTGTCGCCTTTTTTCACTCTACCGTTAAAGATCCTAGAAATACCGATTTTTCCAACGTAGTTGTCATAGTCAAGCGTAAACACTTGTGATTGGAACGGGTTGTCAGGCGAACCTTCCGGCTCGGGAACTTGATTTATAATCGCTTCAAATATACAAGTAAAATCTCCATCGGGATCAGCCATGTCAAGTTTCGCGATACCATCGCGAGCCGCGGCGTAGATGATTGGGAAATCTTGTTGGTCGTCAGTCGCGCCCATAGCGGCGAAAAGGTCGAACATTTCGTCAACGACTCTATCGCAATCAGCGGAAGGTTTGTCGATTTTATTGATAACGACGATTGGCTTTTTTCCAAGCGCTAGCATCTTTTTAACAACGAACTTAGTTTGAGGCATAACGCCCTCGTAAGCGTCGACAAGAACCAAAACGCCATCGACCATCTTAAGAACGCGCTCTACTTCACCACCAAAATCGGCGTGACCCGGAGTGTCGATGATGTTGATTTTGTAATCTTTATAACGAATAGCCGTGTTTTTGGAAAGAATCGTGATACCACGCTCTTTTTCCAACGCGTTGCTATCCATTGCTCTTTCTTCATGGTGTTCATGAGAACCAAAAGTACCTGACTGCACTAGCAATCCGTCGACAAGCGTGGTTTTACCGTGGTCAACGTGAGCGATAACGGCAATGTTTCTAATTTTTTGCATTAGGGGTTTCCTCTTATATGGAAAATTTTCGAAATTATACCCAAATAAAAGTTATATTCTTGTAAAATACTTATTATAATCCAATAAAATAGTGCGCTCCCGCAAAGATATTTAAAATCTAACAAAAGGTTGACTTATCATTGATTTTCCAAATAAATTAAATATAATCTTTGAAAAACTGCTAAAAAACAATGCGAGACCAGTCGTCGTTGGTGGCTATATTCGGGATTATTCGCTAAATATCGACTCTAAGGACATAGATATAGAGGTCTATGGGATATCTTCGTTCTCAAAACTAGAAAATATTTTGGAAGAGTTTGGGGAGGTGAACGTCGTTGGTAAAAGTTTCGGCGTTTGCAAACTACTGGCGTTTGGTCTGGACTTGGATTTTTCATTCCCAAGGATAGATTCGAAAGTTTCGAGCGGACACAAGGGCTTCGATGTGAGAGTAAGCCCAAATATCGACTTTAAAACAGCGGCTCGAAGAAGGGATTTCACCATAAACGCCATTGGCTACGACGTGTTTGACAAACGTTTTTTAGACCCATACCATGGAATGGGGGATTTAAAGGACAAAATATTGAGAGCCGTGGACCCGTCAACTTTTGGCGAGGACCCGTTGAGAGTTTTGAGAGCCGTCCAGTTTAGCGCTAGATTCGATTTAACGCTTGAACGCGAGCTTTTTCTCCTTTGCGAAAAGATGATTAAAAATGGAGCTCTCGACGAACTCCCAAAAGAAAGAATTTTTGAAGAGATTATAAAGCTTCTGCTTAAGTCGAAAAAAATATCTAAGGGAATCTCGCTCTTAAGGGACTTGGGCGCGTTTGAGTTTTTTGCTCAACTTAAAGAGTTGAGCTCCGATCGATTGAGCCAAGTCGCGCTCGCCTTGGATAAAATGTCCTCGTTAAAATCGCCAAACTCGAAAACCAACGTCGCGTTGGCTCTATCCACCTTGTGTTGCGAATTCGACGAAAAACAAACCGCCGGCTTTTTGGCGAGACTCACGGAGAATAAAAAACTTACAAACGAAGTCCTGTCTCTCGTAATGGCTCGAGATAGCCTTGATTTGGAAAATTTCAACAATTTCGACGTATATCTTCTCGCGACGAAAGTCAAGCTGGAGAACTTCGTACTTTTTTCAATCGCCGTCAATTCATCGCCTTGGGCGCTAAAAAATATCGACAAACTTGAATCGCTGGCTAAGGAGCTAAACGTTTCGAGAGAAAAAGCCAAACCTATTTTAAGGGGTAAAGATTTATTGGATTTTGGATTGGAGCCTTCGCCAGAGTTTTCCATTATCTTGGAAAAAGCGTATTTCGCCCAAATGCAAGGAGAGTTCGCTATGCGAGAAGACGCTCTGAATTATTTAAAAAAAGAGCTACTCGCCTAAAACCTCCATCTTTCTTTGCAACTCGGCGAGCGCGTTTATATTGCTCAGAGAATGCTCGATCGCGTCGTCCAGCCTTGATTTGTATATCTCTTTGTAGTCTTGATCGAATTTTTCGATTATATCCGCGTAAACTTTTACGAACTCCTGCATCGCCTCCACCGCTTCCAGGCTTATTTTCGCACTCTTCGAGACTGCTAAAATCAACTCAAAAGCTTTTTTCTTTTTAGAGTCCATATCGTCAACTTGAAGATACAGGTTCTCCGTTTCTTCGCTGGGCGACGAGATGTGCTTCACGACTTGAATCAACCCATCTTCGCTCAACTCAAACGTGGTGAGCTTGTTTCTTACGTAAGTTCTCATTTCCGTTAGGTTCATCTTAGATATTTTATCAACTATATGCGAGTGATCCAAAGAGTTCTCGCTTTTAACATTCTTCTTTTTGCCGAAAAATCCACCAAACATTTTAAATCCTTCATGATTTTGGAAATATTTATTTTATCCCCGTGGGTATTCCACTTTAATTCGTATAGTCTTTTTCCAAATCAGCCAGATACTTTCCCTGAACGTAATCGATTTTCATCTCTTTGGCTAAGTCCACGGACCGCTTGTCTTCGAGATTCTTTATCCAAGTTTTAATCCCTTTTTCGTGAGCTATTAAGTTAAATCCGTCTATTATACTACGATTTTCTCGCATTTTCGCCTCATCCGAGTAGTACGAATCAATTCTTATCATATCCACGTCAAGTTCTCTTAGATATAAGAAACTTGAATGAAGCGAACCAACTCTATCAATCGCTATCATGACCCCCAGACGCCTTAGAGAATTTATAATGGACTTGTATCTGTCTACGTACGAGTAGTACTCTTGCTCGCTTAGTAAGAATATTATTCTTTTTCCCATGTTTTCATTATCTTTGAAAATGGCTTTAATGGACGACAAAAACTTGTCGTTTCTTAATGAGGTTGGAGAGATATTCACGGCGAACGCCTCGTCTTTTAGTTTTTCGCAGCGCAAAAGGATATCTTCCACAACCATCAAATCAAAATCGGGAGTAAGCCTTAGTTTGTTTAGAACTTTCAGGTATTTTTTGGGATATACGTATTGGCCGTCTAAAATCGTTAGTCTCACGAAACATTCGTTAAAAATTCTCTCCTCCCCGTCGAATACGCTCTGCGAAATTACGCTAAGCGATCTTTCCCTAATCGCCTGTATGATTAGAGACTCAAGCTCGTTTGGATCTATCTCCTCTTCTTTGTAAGTGGAATTCTTTCTGCGCGATTGTGATTCGAAGAGATTCTCCACCATAAAATTAAGCTCTCGAGAGTGGTCGGTATCCGTAATGGCGGCGGAGATTTTCACTTCAATGTCATCCACTTTAAACTCGCTCGTTTTGAGACAAATAAGCTCCAACATTGTTGAGTGAGTCTCTTTTTTGCCTTTGAGCCCAACGAGAAAATCTCCACCCTTTAGTTGACCTATGGGAACGTTGTCTATGTTCTCGCCCCTAAGACGCTCGACAATCCACTCCACCACGTTACGGAGAGTTTTATCTCCATTTTTAATCCCATAAACCTGGTTTATATCGTGCAGGTTGTCTACGCTGATGAGCATTAGCGAGTAGTCCTTGTTCTCTCGTATCTCTTTTTCAAGATATTTGTACAGGTATTCGCGAGTGAAAGCGCCGCTCACCTCGTCTCTAATTTTTACGTTGAACCCATTGTATAAAAGATAAAATATAAAGTAGACGCTAAAAAGAAGGAGAAGAGTCGACTCGATGTAAAAGGACGCCTGAAGAGATTGATAGGTCGTTATAAGAGTGTGCGAAGTAAGCGCGATTACGAGAGCGAAGATTGGAAGACCTATTCTAAGCGCGAGCCTAAAACGGTGCTCCCTCTCCTTTATCTCCGGTAAAAGCATTAAACGTCCAGGTGTTTAACGTCTTTCGCGTGAGTTTCGATGTAGTTTCGACGAGGTTCGACTTCGTCGCCCATAAACAGAGTGAAAGCGTCGGAAGCGACTTCGGCGTCGTCTATCGTCACTTGAAGCAAAACGCGGTTTTCAGGCGTCATGGTAGTTTCCCAAAGTTGGTCTGGATTCATTTCTCCAAGACCTTTGTATCTCTGAATGTAAGAACCTTTTCTCGCATACTCTTTAACGTTTTCAAGCTCTACGATAATGTCGTTCTCGAAAGTCAATCCCCACTCTTGGATCTTTTTGAAAACGTAATTCGCTTCGGTGAAGTGAGGAGCGGTGAAAAGGTCGTCATTGATGAGAAGCTCTTCCATTCCCCCTTTGGTTTGCACGAAAATATGAACCTCGTTCGCTTCTTCGTCTATGGAATGCGTAAGGATATTGTTTTCTATGCTTATTAAAAACTCTTCAACTTTGGCGTACAAATCTTTCGCGCCAAGACTAATCAAGTCCGGGTTTTCTATAAAATGACGAATAAGATTCACAAGCGCGTATCTGCGCTCGAGCGCTTCGAGCGAACCGGCGTAATGATCCACCATTTTAAAGTAAGAGAGAAGGTCGGCATGCCCAACGCTTTGCCCTTCGATAATCGACTCGATGCCGTTGTCGATCAAAAAGTCGTTCATCTCGCGTTGGTCTTTGAAGTAAATCTCTTTCTTGCCTTTTTTGTAGCGAAACAACGGCGGTTGCGCTAGATAAAGATAGCCTTTTTCAACCACGTCGCGGAAATGTCTAAAGAAGAAAGTGAGCAACAGCGTCTGAATGTGCGAGCCGTCGACGTCGGCGTCGGTCATGATGATAAGCTTGTGATAGCGAAGCTTCTCTTCGTTGTAGTCTTCGCCGATTCCGCAACCCATAGCCGTAATCATATTGGTGATTTCTTCGGACTTGAGGACTTTGTCCAATCTCGCTTTTTCGACGTTTAATATCTTACCTTTGAGGGGCAAAATAGCCTGAAAAACGCGGTCGCGTCCCATCTTAGCCGAACCGCCCGCGGAATCCCCTTCCACTAGGTAGAGTTCGCATATCGTGGCGTCTTTGCTTTGGCAATCCGCAAGCTTTCCAGGAAGCGTTCCAACGCTCATGGAGTCTTTGCGACGAGTGAGTTCGCGCGCTTTTTTAGCGGCTTCGCGTCCGCGAGCGGCCATAAGCGATTTGGCGACGATGGCTTTGGCTTCGATCGGGTTCTCTTCAAAGTACTTCGAAAGAAGCTCGTAAGTCGCTTTTTGAACCAAAGGCCTTACGTAAGTGTTTCCGAGCTTTCCTTTTGTTTGCCCTTCGAATTGAGGCTCTGGAACGCGGGCGGAAACTATCGCGATAAGACCTTCGCTCGCGTCTTCTCCGGAAATTTTCGCGTCTTTCTCTTTCGCGTTTCCGTTTTGAGCGTTGTAGTTCGATATCACCCTAGTGAGTCCCGCTCTAAATCCCGCTTCGTGCGTTCCGCCGTTTGGAGTGCGAATGTTGTTTACGAACGACGCCAGTTTTTCCTCGTAAGAGTCGTTGTACATAAGCGCGATGTCAAACTCTATGTCTTCTATTTTCGCGGTGAAAGAGTAGACCTGAGCGACCACTTGCTTCTTGTTCATATCCGCCACGTATTGGGCGATGCCGCCTTCAAAGTGATACTCTTCTTTGACTCCGCTTCTTTCGTCCGAAAATTTTATGGTTATAAACGGATTGAGGTAGGCGAGCTCTTTGAACCTTTTGGCCAGATACTCGTACTCGAAAGTCGTCGTCTCCGTGAAGATGCTTGGATCCGGAGAGAACTCTATGGTCGTTCCGGTTTTGCGAGTGGTTCCAATAACTTTCAAAGCTTCTTGCGGGATGCCTTTTTTAAAGTCCTGCTCAAATATTTCTTTTTCTCTATAGATGGTCATCTTAAGGTCCGAAGAAAGCGCGTTGACGACGGAAACGCCAACCCCGTGAAGGCCTCCGGAAACTTTATACGTGTCTTTGTCGAACTTTCCGCCAGCGTGCAAAACGGTCAAAACGACGGTCGCCGCGCTCATTCCCTCCGTAGGGTGCATTCCGGTCGGGATACCGCGTCCGTTGTCCGAAACGCGACAAGTTCCATCTTTCGTAAGCGTTACGAGTATAGTGTCGCAGTGCCCCGCCATCGCTTCGTCGATAGAGTTGTCGATAACTTCGTAAACGAGGTGGTGCAAACCGCGATGACCAGTGTCGCCGATGTACATACCTGGGCGTTTTCTAACAGCCTCGAGCCCTTTGAGAACTTTAATATTGCTTGCGCCGTAATTTTCCATATACTTATCTCCACGTAGCCTATTTGGCGTAATTGGGGATATTTTAGCCACTTTTTGCTAAAAACAATATTTATACGTATAATATAGTGTAAAATACGGCTCTATAAAAAAAGGACTAATTTGCAAGATTCACAAGAGTACAAAGATAAAAAAGCGTTTTTTGAAAAGATAATCACGCTCTACGGCAGAAACGTGGTCGTGGAAATTTTAGAAGATAAAAGCGTCGATATTCACAAGCTGCATATGGCCGACTCCAACAAAACGGACGGCGTCGTGAAAGAGATTCTCGCTCTCGCGAAAAAACGCGGCGTCGAAGTCTCTTACCATGACAAAAACGCGCTTTCTCGCATAAGCAAAAACGCCAAACAAGACCAAGGCGTGGCGATAGACGTAATCGCGAAAAGCTATCAAAACGCGAATGAGATAAAGAACCTCGACTCATTTAGGCTCTTGGCTCTCGACGGCGTTCAAAATCCTCAAAACTTGGGAATGATTATCCGTTCGTGCGCGGCCGGAAACGTCGATGGAATACTTTTGCCAAAAAAGAACAGCGCGAAGATATCCCCTCTCGTCATCAAAGCGAGCGCTGGAACCCTTTTCAAACTTCCCATCTATTTTTGCGACTCTCTCGAAGATATTTTGCCGAAGATCGACAACGTGAAAATATACTCGCTTTCCTCTCACGCGAAAAGCAGCGTTTACGATTTGACGCCGTCGCGAAGGTCTATCTTCGTTTTGGGAAATGAGAGCGAGGGCGTGAGCGCGGAGGTTGAAAAATTTTGCAACGATCAAGTCTCCATCCCGATGAGGAGAGGAGTCGAGTCGCTAAACGTGGCCGTGACGGCTTCGCTTATCGCGTTTATGCGATAGCTTGCGGCGTTTCTACGACATCATCATGTCGTAAGGGCGTTTCACTTCCCTAATCACCTCGTCGACGCTCATATGGCGAGATTTGCGCAAAAATTCCCTACCGTCCAAAAAGATTAGAACTGTCGGAATCGCGAAAACTCCGAAATGCGAGGAAGTCTCCTGTTCGACCGAGACGTCGACGCTCACTATTTCGAATTCTTCGAAGTTCTTGTCTATCGCTTCGAGAAGTTTTGGTTTGAGCGCGTGGCACACGTTGCAGGTTGGCGCGGAAAAGTAAACCATCACCGCCAAATTTTCTTTGATTGTTTCTTGTATTTTTTCTATTTCATTCATGGCGCAATTATACTGTATAATTCCGATATGAGCTCAATATTTTATTCCGTTCTTGGCGTGTATTTTTTTATTTTTGTGGGCTTTGTGGCCAAAATGAGCTTCAAAGAACAAATAGACGATAAAACGATAACGATTGTGAACGTTTACTTTTTGCAAGTCTTCCTAACCTTTTGGGGTCTGCTGATTCGCCCCGTCGACGCCTCTTTGGCGTTCGCCCCAATCGTCTATTTCGGCATCGTCCTTATCGTGGTCGTCGTCGCCGCGTTTGGCGCGAAAGCGCTCTTCGAGGATAAAAAAGAGCGCTCCATCGCCACGGTCGCCGCCATCATAGGCAACACCGGAAATCTCGGCATACCCATAAACATCGCCATCTTTGGCGAGGAGTCCATTCCCTACGCGACCATAGTGAATCTCGTAAACGTGTTCGTGGTTTACGGTATCGGCGTATTCTACTACTCTCGCGGAAGCTTCGACGCGAAAACATCCTTGCTCAACATCGTAAAACTTCCCGTGCTTTGGGCCGCGTTGGTCGCTTTGGCGCTTAGCGCTTACGAAGTCAAACCAAACGCCGCGATAATGAACGCGCTCATGATGGGAGCCTACGCCTCCATGACCATGCAGCTCTTTTTGTTTGGGGTTTATCTCTACGGCGCGAAGATAAGAGAGGTCGGCAAAAAGCTTGTTCTTTGGGTGATGGCGTTTAAGTTCGTCCTGCTCCCCTCGCTCGCGTTCGTCATACTCGCGAACTTGGAAATGGAGCCGATGATAAAAGGCGTCGTTTTCATAGAGCTTATGACGCCGCTAGCGGTGGCGAACGTCAACTTGGCTTCTCTGTACGACTGCAAACCAAAAGTCGTCGCCAGCTTGGTGCTCTTGTCTTCCGTGGCGTTTTTGGGAATCGTTTTCGTAGCCGTCAAACTTTTGGCTTATCTATAAGGCTAAACGTTAAACTCCTCGATTTTGTCGCTTAAAGTTTTCGCGTCGCCGTTGAGAGTGTTGGCCAAACTAATCAATTCGTCAATGGAATTCGAAGTTCCTTCCGCGACGCACCGCACGTCGCTGGCGCTATCCTTAATGGCGCTAATCTCCAAGCTTATTTTAGAACTTTTCTCTAAAAGCAATTTTATATGCTCTTTAGTGATTTGAAGCTTTTCGACGGCGCCGTCAATCATAGATTTCACCAAATCGCTATTTTCGTTTAGCTGATTGAGCGAGTTGGATTGCTCCTCCACCCCCTCTCCCGTACGCGTCACGTTTTGGGTGAGGACCTTAAAAATGGCGTCGCTCTCGCCAAGGCTTTTTTGGGTTCTCTCCGCAAGTTTTCTCACCTCGTCGGCCACGACCGCGAAACCGCGACCATGCTCTCCCGCGCGCGCCGCTTCTATGGCCGCGTTGAGCGCCAAGAGATTCGTTTGTTGGGAGATATCCGATATGACGTTTAGTATTTGTTGCACGTCTCGTATGCTATTGTTCAACTGGCCGATATCTTCAACCACCCCGTGCCCGCGTTCGACGTTGCGGGCGATTTCAACCATCATCGAGCCAATATGCTCTCGCGCGTCTTGAAGGGATTCGTCCGCTTGGTTGATGCGATCGACCGATTCGTTATTTATGGCGTTGGACTCCTTCATGACGCCGTCTATGTCGCGACTATTGCTGCTCATGTTGCTAAGAAGATCGCAACCTTTGGAAATCTCTTCTTTTTCCAAAATCGTCATCTCGTTTATGCGATTCGCCACTTCCCTGTTTCTGTTGACCGCCTTTTTCGTATCTCGGATAAAAGCGGCGGAGTCCTCTAGCAGTTCGTTGATATATCTTGATATCAGTCCTATTTCGTCATGAAATTTAATCTCTAGCCGCTTGGAGAAGTCGCCTTTCATTTCAGCCAACTCTTTGATAATGTACTCCACTTCCGATCCTACGAAGACTCTCATGCCGAAATAGACCACCAATTGAATAATAATCTGAAGCGCGATCATGCCAATCCACATGAAGAGCGACTGCCGGTCTATATTTTCAAGCTCCTCGGCCACGTCGATTTTCACGGTGGCCCCTCCCAAAACGGTTCCCTCGGAGACGTTGTGGCAAGCGAGGCAGTTCGTGCCTTTGTAGTTGGACATGGCGATAAAAGGGACTGTGACCCTTAAGATTTTGTCTCCGCTTTCGTCGATGCGCGTGAGCGTTTTTTTGCTCGCGACGCTCTCCTCGTCCAAGCCGTCGCGTATTTGCTCAATGTCCAAACCGTTTCCGTAGTCGTCGCTAAGCGCTTTCGTTCTAAAGGCGTAAAACTCTTTCACCTTGTCGGTCAAAGCCGTCTTCTCGTAAAAAAGTTTTCTATTGCTCTCGTCCGAGGCGCTCCCCGTAAGCATCATCATGTTCAATCCGTTGATGGTGCTCTGCGCGATTGCCGCGCCTTTTCCCGTAACCATCGCGACGGAGCTTTTTCGATTGCTTGCTTGAAGCGTTAAAATCATAGCGCTTAGGGTAATCGACAAAATTATGAAGATTGGAATTTGGATCTTTGTGGAGACGCTCAGATTTTGAAAGTATTTAATCATATTGGAGTCCTGTTCGAAGCTGGACCATTGTATCGTAAAACACATGTCGAACAAGGAAAAAGCAAACGTTGCTTTTTTAATCCCGCGGGGTTATAATTGAAAAACTCAATAGTCTGGGAGGCGAGTCGTGTTTGTAACAAAATTGGAGTTTGTTTTTCTAGCGGTCGTCGCGCTCGCCCTAGCTTTTTTGAGTTTCAACCACTACGAGGAGTATTCTTTTAAACGTAACGACGTTGCGCAGAGCTTCAAACAAAGAATCAAAGACAAAGAACGGGACGTTCTGCTCCACATGAGAGAGAACTTCGGGTTCGTCTTTCAAGTTCCCATTATCATGACGGACAAATTCGCCGGCAGACTCTACGGCCTCGCCTCCTACGAAAATGGCGAAATAAAGATTTACCGCAACGACGCGCGAGATGGCGGCCACTCAAGCGAATGGAAGCGAACTTGCGTAAAACTCGGCGGTGTGGACTGCCAAGAGTACGTGAACCAACATGAAATCGTTATGGCTAAAATGCCTTTTAAGTAAAGAGCGGATATGGATTATGAATTCGAGGAGGACGTCGAGCCGACATGGCTTACAAAGCAAAGAGAAGACGCCTTGTTGGCGGAAACCGCTTATGCCAAAAACGGAAAAATGATATACGAAGAGGGCGACCAAGTTGGCAACTTCTTGTTTGCGAACTACAACAAGTTTAAGAACCGCGCCACCTTCAAATGCCCCGAGTGCGAAAGAAAATTCACCTACAACGTATACTCCATCAAAAACAAAAAACGGTGCAAGTGGTACAAGTTTCACGACAAGAAGTTTAAAAAATAAAACTCGGCCGACGAAGACTCTTTTTTAGTCCGCCAACGCGTCATAGGCGAGTTGGCGAATCCAATCGTTAAACTTCACGTCGTTTTTTATGCAGCGCGCGGCGAAAGTTTTCAACTCCTCGGGAGTCACCATTAGTTCAATTTCCATAAGTTTCGCGTCTTCGCGAACCAACTTTTCTATCGTTTTAAATTCCGTTTTCATTACATACCTTTAGTTTTTTTTGAATTGAGAAAACTCAATTTGGCAATTTTATTCTCTTTTATGAAGAACAAGACAGTTTTATATTTTTAGCTTTGAGCGGCGCGGTTTTGGCCAAACGCTCCAAACCTTCGCCAAGTCTTTCGTCGTACGATTCCAAGCACTCGTCGAGCGCCTGCGTTGAACTTTCGTAGTTCACTATCGACGAAAGCGCTTTGCCCAATTGACCGAGATTCCAGTGGGCGATGCCGGGTTGGTTTTTGAAACTGTATCTTCCGTCGACGTCCGTGTGGTTGCAAACGTAATTCGCCTCGTAGTCGTCCAAACTGATGCCCGGCTCGACCTCGTCGGAAAAAAGAGGCTCGAGTTCCAAGTATGGCGTTGTTAGTTTTTAGCGAAGCGTCCTATAAAAACCGCCAACGCCGTAAGGCTTTTTCGAGTAGCGTTTTTTTGAGTGCTTGACGATGAGAGCGTGATACTCTTGGTAAGTTTCGACTAGCTCTTTTTTGTCTTTTATGGAAGCCTCCAGAGCGTCTTGCGTTAGTTTTTTTCACATCCGCGTATTTCGCATTTTCGTCTATGAGTCCTAGTTCTAAAAGCACTCTTTTCGCGTAAGCGTCCACTTTAAACTCGGGTTGATTGTAGCCGTAAAGCAGCGTAGAGTCGGCGGTTTCCTCTCCAACCCCCAAAACGCCCAAAAGCGCTTCTCTCGTTGGAGTGGCTCCCCTTGGCTCTTGGAAAAAATCTATAAAGCCCAATACGTATTTGGCTTTTTGGTTGTGATAGCCCGAGGGCTTTATGAAAGGCCACCAACCTTGCGGTCCGTAAGCCTCGTAAAGCAGTCTATATATTTTTTCTATTTTATTCACTTCGCGCGCCTCTTGCAAACTATAACGAAAAATAGGCACATTTAAATTAACCTCGAGAGCTACTTTAAAACTAGGCTTATTTTTGTATTGGCGATTAAGATAATTTCATTAGAATCGCCGAATGAATAAAGATTTGCAAACGGTGATAAACTACCATCAAACGACAAAACACTCGCAACAAAGATACGCTCGCTCTCTTGGATATATGGACTGGAGTACGCAGCCGGACCCCTTTAGGGACTACAAGGGCGCTAGAAAAATAGAGCTCCCGCATTCGAGCGAAAACGCGACGCCTCCCTACTCCATGCTCGACGAAGAGTTGCCAAGCGCTCCTCTCGTCAAAGAGTCCGTTTCTCAACTTTTGGAGTATTCGATGGGGCTCGCCGCTTGGAAAGTCTCGGGCGATAGCTCTTGGGCGGTGAGGTGCAACGCCTCTAGCGGCAACTTGCATCCGACGGAGAGTTTTGTGATTCTTCCTCCCGTTTTTGATGAGCAAAATGGTAAAAGCGGCGTTTGCCACTACTCGCCAAAAAACCACGAGTTGGAAGTTTTGGCGGAGTTTGACACGGTGTTTTGGGATACGATGGAGAGAGGAAGCTTCTTGGTCGGACTCTCGAGCGTTTCATGGCGAGAAGTTTGGAAGTACGGAGAGCGGGCGTTTAGATACGTCCAACTCGACGCTGGCCACGCTTGGCAAGCTTTCGTCGTTTCGGCGAAAATGTTGGGTTGGAGCGTCACGAGACTTGATAGCGTTTCGCACGCAAACGCGACGAAACTTCTTGGCTTGAATCAAAAAAATAGGTTTTTCGAATCCGAAGTCGCCGACATGCTTTTGGTGGTCTCCCCCAACGAGCTCGAGCCTTCTCTCTCGATTGACAACTTGCTCAAAGACATTCCTTTGACATACGAGGGAATCGCGAACAAGCTAAGCCCAAGTATGTACGAGTGGGAAATAATTCCCGCCATAGAAGAAGCGACTTCCGTAAATCAGATAGCTCAAAAAAGAGCTCCAAGAGGCAAAGTCGAGCGAAACGCGACGGCCGACTCCAAAGAGGTGGTCTTGAACAGAAGAAGTATCCACGTGATGGAAAAAGAGAACTCTCTCCTCACCAAAGAGCAGTTTCACGCGACGCTCTCAAGCGTAGCCGGCTCTTTGGACGGCAAAGAAAACTCCGCGCACTTGGTTTTGTTCGTAAATCGAGTCGAGGATTACGCGGAGGGTTTATATATTTTGGTGAGAAATCCCAACCAACTCGACCAACTCAAAGAGCAAACCAATCCCGCGTTCGCATGGGAAGAGACTCGGATGAAAAGTCTCTACTTGCTCAAAACTGGAGATTACAAAAGCCTCTCCAAATCCATAAGCTGCTCTCAAGACATAGCCGCTGACGGCGCTTTTTCTTTGGGAATGCTCTGCGATTACTCGCGACAACTTCAAAAATTCGGAGCGCATAGATACAAGGAGCTTTTCTGGGAGTGCGGAGCGATAGGGCAGCAGCTTTATCTCGAAGCGACCTCGATGGGTCTTTCGGGAACGGGAATAGGCTGTTTCTTGGACGATACGACGCGCGAAGTCTTGGGTCTCAAAAGCGACCGCTACCAAGTTCTCTACCATTTCACGGTTGGCCGAGGTTACGTCGATAGCAGGATTCAAACGCGAAAAGCTTACGAGGAGAGAAAATGATAAAAACCATCTTGGCGCTCGCGTTTGTCGGCGTCGCGTTCGCGCAAACTTACGAAGCCGTGAAAATCGACACGCACGGAGGCCGCGACGACTACGAACGCGGATACGGACAAGGCGGTTTTTCCAAAAAATTCGCTAAAGCGTCCGACCTGCTAGACAAAAACGCCACCAAATCAAGTGGCGCGAAGGATTGGCGGAAGTGATTGGATAAGCTCCCGCTCCATGACGAAAGCGTCGCAGCCATCGAGGTAAAAGCCTTTCGCGACTTTTTTTACGCCAAAGCCGAAGCTTTCGTACAAGGCGATCGCCGACTCGTTGTCCGTCCTTACCTCAAGCGACGCTATCTTGAAACCCATTGCGACAAGTTCGTCTATAATCGCGCTCAAAAGTTTTTGGGCGATTTTTTTGCCGCGAAAAGCCTTCCCGACTCCGATGGAATACAGCTTGGCGTTCGCTCGCTTGACCAAGGCCAAGGCGTAACCCGCGACGACCCCGTCTTGCTCCGCGACAAAGACCAAGCCGTTTTTCACGTGATACGCGAAGGAGCCTCTCGAGAGAGGGAAATTTTGGGGAGCGAAAAGCGTCCCCTCCAACGCGAAAAGCTTCGAGACGTCGGAGGAGACCGCTTGCCTTATTCTCATTTTTGGTAGATGGTGTACTTTGGAACGAGCTTGAAGGGGCGATAGGACATTTTCACTTTGCGAAGATTTTCAAATCCCATGTCGTCGCCAACGTTTATGTACGAAACGCCGTAACTCTCTTTGAGCATTTTGGAGAATTCGCGGAAAATGTACTGGGCGCAGCCGAGCACTTCGAAGTCCGTTTTTTCTATGATGACCGTGGCCGTCGTGTCGTTTATTCTCTCGCCCGCGGTGAAACCTTTGAGTTCGCCGTTGATGTAGATAACGAGTCCGATGAGCTCGAGCGCGTCGAAATGCTTGAGCATCTGCTTGATTGCGGAGCGCTCTTGGTGGATGCCCTCGAGGAAAACTTCGGCCTCCTCTTTTGGCATGTATTTCACCCTGTCGGAGACCCATTTGTTGAAAAGATCCATTATCTCGTCTTTGTGTCTAACGCTGTCGAGAGGCTCGATGGTGTGCTCCGGATAAGACTTCGTAAATTTGTTTATCTCCGTGCGTTTGGTGTGGTAACTGTTGCCGCGCAACTCTATCAGACTGTCCACAGAATAAATGTAATCGACCAGTCTTTTCTCGACTATGTAGTGCTCAAGCATTTCAAACATGCTTTGAGCCTCGTCCGCCGACTGCACGAACTCTTCAATCATATCTCCCTGAACGTAGTCGATGCGAGCGTAGTAAGGGGAGCTGTTGTTGTCGTTCATAATCTCGAAACACTTCATAATCGCCTGCGTTACGTATTTTTTCTTCCCCAAAGGAGGCAAAAGCATCGTGAGCTCTCCGCCGGTCATAACGAACAGACAAAAGCATTTGTTTATGAGCGCGTAAAATCCGCTGCTGTTGGCGAGCCAAATGTAGTTCGCCGCGAAAGTGTAGTCGCTAAGCTCGACGTTTAGTTTGGTGACGTACTTTTCCATGATAGGTTTCACGTCAAGCGTGAAAGGCTTCAGAGTTTGCTTCTTCACTGTTAAATTAGCCATTTAAAATCCTTCTTGATAGTATAATATTATTTGTTTGCGTTAATGGAATAATACATCTTTTTTTATGTTTTGCGGTGGGTTTTTTTGGGGAATTCGCATGTGAAAAAGTTGTCTTCCGCGTCGTTTCGACGCGGAGGAGCCATAGGCTGATTTTTATTTGATTTTTTCTGAATCAGTCTCTGTTTTTCCGCTGTTATCGGTTGTGGTA
>ERZ889078.210-NODE-210-length-53746-cov-36.421356_pt1 | contig 53746 bp, 51 predicted proteins | sample MGYA00521266_ERZ889078 | MGnify/ENA primary metagenome ERZ889078 (study PRJEB32303, sample SAMEA104408618) | aquatic metagenome | biome: Brackish water; feature: Pelagic; material: water | place: Baltic Sea | collected 2014-06-16T06:34:00 | depth 76,534 m ... | reverse complement strand
CCCTTGATTGCAGGCGCGTCTTATTGTTCTGCAACAGAACTATTTGCCAAGCGCTCAATGCGGAAACCCGATCTGATGGATGCAAAGGACCGTGACCCCAAAGGGGTTCGCCAGAACGATCTGTTAGGGTTCGTTGGCTATAACATGAAGCGCGCCTATATGCGCATCTACGCGGATTTCACCGATGCCCTGGCCGAGCTTGACCTGCGTCAGCGCACCTTTTCGGTGTTGTCGCTGGTGGTGGAAAACCCCGATATCAGCCAAAGCGACGTGGCGCGCACCTTGGGGATCGAACGCTCGGGCACTGTGGTTATTGTCGACGAGCTGGAAGGCCGCAATCTGATCCGCCGCGACAAAGTGCCAGGCGACCGGCGGGCCCATGCGCTGAACGTCACCACAGGCGGGCGCGACTTGTACAGGCGGGCCATAAAGCGTATTGAACGACACGAAAACAAGGTGTTAGATGCGTTGAGCAGTGACGAACGGACGCGGTTGCGCAGTCTGCTCAATCGAATTCACACCTTGGAAACATAAGGAAAATAAGATGCAACTTGGTCCTGAAATCAAAGCGATCATCACGGGAGGTGCCTCGGGTCTGGGCGAGGCCGTGGCCCGTACCCTGACGGCTGGTGGTGCCAAAGTCTGCTTGTTTGATCTGAACGAAGAACGCGGCACAAAGCTGGCGGCTGAACTTGGTGGCTGTTTTGTCAAGGTCGATGTGTCTGATCCGGCAAGTGTCGAAGCCGGGTTTGCAAATGCGCGCGCCCAACAGGGGCAGGAACGGATTTTGGTCAATTGCGCCGGTATCGGGGTTGCGGCCAAAACTGTCGACAAAGAGGGCAAACCGCATAATGCGGCATTCTTTGACAAAGTCATTCGCATCAACCTGATCGGCACATTCTTATGCGCCTCAAACGCCGCAGCCGGGATTGTGACAACCGACCCTTTGAACAAAGATGGCGAGCGCGGTGTCATCATCAACACAGCCTCGGTCGCGGCGTTTGATGGTCAAATCGGCCAGATCGCCTATGCGGCCAGCAAAGGCGGTATTGTTGGGATGACCCTGCCAATGGCACGCGATCTCAGCCGCAGCGGGGTCAGGGTTGTGTCGATCGCGCCGGGCATATTCAAAACCCCGATGCTGGCGGGCCTGCCGCAGGACGTGCAGGACAGCTTGGGCGCACAAGTGCCGTTCCCGTCGCGTCTGGGTGAACCAAGCGAATTCGCCGCCTTGGCGCGGCATATCGTGGAAAATGCGATGCTGAACGGCGAGACAATCCGGTTGGATGGCTCTATCCGTATGGCGCCTAAATAAAATGAGCCGCACGGCACCCGAATTCTGGTCGCCCAAGCTTGATGTTGAACGTCGTGTTGACGGGTCGATAGTGATCGAACAGGCGGAACCGCTGGGCGATTGGGGCCGGGCGTTGCCAGACCGGTTGGTTCACTGGGCGGCAAAAGATCCTGACCGGATATTTCTGGCGCGGCGCGATCATGGCGGCGATTGGCGGCAGCTGAGTTACGGTCAGGTTCTGGCCGCGGTGCGCCGGATCGGTGCCGGTTTGCTGGCGCATGGCTTGACCAGGGAACGCCCGCTTTTGATCCTGTCGGAAAATTCGCTGGAACACGCCTGTTTTGGGCTGGCGGCACAATATATCGGTGTTCCCTATGCACCGGTTTCGCCCGCTTATTCCGTGATGTCCAAAGATCATAACAAGCTGAAAGGTATTGTTGAAACCCTGAAACCAGGAATGATTTTCGCCCAGGACGGCACGCGGTTTGCAACCGCAATTGCCGCGATCCGCCGACCTGGAATGGACGTGGTCTTGGTGGAAAACACCAAAGCTGTAGGGGGTGCGATCCCCGTTGAAGGCTTTGGGAATGGCGTTGATACCAGCGCAGCCGAGGCTGCATTTGCGCTGCTTGGCCGCGACACTGTGGCGAAATATCTGTTCACCTCGGGCTCGACCGGCAGCCCCAAAGCGGTAATCAACACGCAAAAAATGCTGATGAGCAACATGGCGATGGTGGCCGATTGCTTTCGGTTTCTGGCGGATCATCCACCGGTGATTGTCGATTGGGCGCCGTGGAACCACACTGCGAGCGGTAACAAGGTTTTCAATCTGACGCTTTATCATGGCGGCACATTTTATGTTGATGATGGCAAACCAGCGGCGGCTTTGATTGGCGAAACCATTCGCAACCTCAAGGAAATATCGCCAACGTGGTATTTCAATGTGCCAACAGGCTGGGACATGCTGGTTCGGGCTTTTGAGGCGGATGAGGACCTGTGCCGGAGTTTTTTCGCGCGTCTTGATATGATGATGTATGCGGGTGCCGGAATGGCGCAGCATACGTGGGATGCGTTGTTAGGGCTGTCGCGCCGCTATGCCGGTCGCGAGGTTTTGTTGACCTCGGGATTGGGATCAACCGAGACCACACCGTTTGCTTTGCAATGCACCAAGCAGTTTGCCGCCTCGGGCAATATCGGTGTTCCGGCGCGCGGGATAAGCCTTAAACTGGTGCCAAGTGGTGGAAAACTTGAGGCGCGCCTTAAGGGGCCATCAGTGACACCGGGGTATTTCGGGGATCCGGTGAAAACCGCAGAAGCCTTTGACGATGAAGGTTATTACTTGTTGGGCGATGCGTTGCGACCAGCCGATCCGGATGACTTTTCGCAAGGGTTTTTCTTTGATGGGCGGGTGGCCGAAAATTTCAAGCTGCGCACGGGAACATGGGTCGCTGTTGGGGCGCTCAGGGCGGCGGTGCTGAACCATTTCGGCGTGGTGCTGCGTGATGCGGTGATCACCGGCGAGGATCAGGATAGTCTGGGGGCGTTGCTGTTTCTGAACGAGGCCCCGTTGCGGGACCGTTTCGGCGGCGACGAGACTTTTGCGGCCTTGTTGTTGCGCGATGATGTCAGAGCGTGGTTTGGCGCGAAATTGACCGATTTTTCTGCTGCTGCAACCGGGTCAGCGACGCGGATTACCCGGCTTATTCTGCTGGCTGACCCGCCTGATCTGGATAAAGGTGAAGTGACGGATAAAGGGTCGATCAACCAGCGGGCAGTTTTAAACGCGCGGGCCGGGTTGGTGGCGGCTTTGTACGCGGATGCGCCCGAGGTGATTTTGTGCAAAGCGATTGGCGCGAACTGACGCAAGCGTCACCTCGAAAGCCTGGTCGTTTGTTTTGTGGATCGATAAATTGACCGGGCGGGGGGGCTTTGCCCCCCTGCGACCCCCCAGGATATTTGCACCGAAAAGATTAGCGGAATTTAGGTGAGCGTTTTTCAAGGAAGGCTTTTAGGCCTTCTTCGGCATCAGGCGTGGTTTGTGACACTGCGGCAGACAGGCTTTCCAGATAAAGCGCGTCAGACTTTGACATATCTTCGGCCCGGCTGACGGTTTGGATCATCATGTAGTTTGATAGTGGCGCGTTGCGGGCGATTTTGGCGGCGAGATCCATGGCCAGCGGCAGGGCCTCGCCTTGGCTGACGGCATAATGTGCAAGGCCAAGGGCAAGGCCCTGAGCCGCGTCATATTTGCGACCCGTCAGCATCATTTCGGTCATCCGGTCCGACCCGATGATCTTGCTGACCCGTGCAGTGGCACCACCGCCGACATAGATGCCGCGACGACCTTCGGGCAGTTGGAAGATGGTCGAGGGTTCGGCGATACGCACATGGGTTGAGGTTGCAAGTTCAAGTCCGCCACCGATCACAGCACCGAACATCGCGGAAATCACCGGCAGGCCGCCAAACTGGATACGGTCCATCACGCCGTGCCAGTTGCGCGAGTGATAAAGTGTAGCCTCGGCACTGCGTACCACATGTTCTGACAGATCCAGTCCCGAGCAAAAATGCCCAGCCGTGCCAGTCATGACAGCCACGCGCACGTCTTTGGGCGGACGGCTGAAAAAGGCGTCAATCGCGCCCAGCAATTCGTCGCACATCGCGTTGCGCTTTGCCGGGCGGTTCAGAGTCAAAACCGCGATGCTGTCCTGTACATCGATTTTCAGGATGTCTTCTGGATGGGTCATCTGGCCTCGGTTATTGTGTTGGACGGTAATTGTTACACGCAATAACAATAAAGGCGCAATACTGAACCGCGCCCTGACCGATTAAACGCCGCCCCAGATTTCAGTGGCAACGTTGACCACCAGTTCCAGCTTGCGGCGCTGATCATCATAAGTCAGCGAATTGCCTTCTTCGGTTGAGGCAAAGCCACATTGCGGGGCGATACCAAGCTGATCGATATCGGCGTATTTGCTGGCCTCGTCGAACTTGGCTTTCAGACTGTCGATGCTTTCTAGCTCGGCGGTTTTGGTGGTGATGAACCCCGGCAGAACCCGTTGTTTTCCTTTGGCCAGCAGCTTTAACGGCTCTAACCCGCCGGCGCGGTCTGTGTCATATTCCATGAAGAAAATATCGACACCGGTTTTGTTGAACACCGCGTCGGCAGCCGGATCATAGGCACCGGTTGCGGCATGGGTCGAACGGAAGTTGCCACGGCACATATGCATACCGATCAGCATATCAGCCGGCCGGTCTTTGATCGCTTCGTTCATCATCCAAGCGTATTTGTCGATCAGAACGTCCGGGTCCTGACCCTGCGCTACTTTATCGGCACGGTGTTTGGGATCACACAGATAGGCAAAAAAGATGTCGTCCATTTGCAAGTACCGACAGCCCGCTTCGTAAAACTTGGCGACGGCCTTTTTGTAAGTCGCGGCGATATCGGCGAACAGGGCGTCGGGGTCTTTGTATTCGGCCACGGAGATATCTTTCGGGGCGGTGCGGAAATGGCAACAGCTTGGACCGGGGATCGAGATTTTAGGCGTAACTTTGGTGTTGGCGGCGACAAACTTGAAATGCTCAAGCATTGGATGATCGTCGGGGAAATCCAGCTTGGCGGTGATGGTGGGGAAAATTGGTCGCAGTTTTACACCGGCAAACTGCACACCTTCGTCGCGTTCTTCCAGATCAAGGCCGGTTAGCATCCCCATGAAATCATAATGCCAGAATGAACGTCGCGCCTCGCCATCGGTGACGGCTTTCAGCCCGACATCTTCCTGCATTTTAATCAGGTCGGGAATGGCCGCATCTTCCACTGTGGACAGGCCTTCGGCCGACAAGCTGTGATCCTGAAAATGCTGTTTGCGCGCGTTTACAACGCTTTGTGGGCGCAACAGGCTGCCAACATGGTCGGCGCGAAAGGGAGGGGTTGGTTTGGTCATTTCAAGGACTCCTGTCAGTAAGTTTTTATCCGGCCAGCATTCGTGGCAGCCACAAGGTTATCGAAGGAAAGGCAACCAGTACCGCGACACGCACCATTTCTGCCAGAAAAAACGGCATCACGCCTTTGAAAGTTTCCGACATTGGGACTTCTTTGGCCATAGCGGAAATCACAAAAACATTCATCCCCACGGGTGGCGTGATCAGGCCAAGCTCCACCACAATCAGCGCGAGGACGCCAAACCAGATTTTCAGGTCTTCGCTTGTCATACCAAAGCCGGCAGCTTCGGCAGATACGTAGTCGCCACCATTCAAAGTCACCAGAACTGGCCAAAAGAACGGAACCGCCAGCAGGATCATCGACAGGCTGTCCATCAGCATACCGAGAAAGATCAGGGCGACCAGCAGCAGGATCAGAACTGTCAGGGGCGCGAGACCGGAATTGCCCATCCATTCGGCAACAGCCTGCGGAACGCCACCGCGCGACATGAAGATTTTCAGCATCTCGGCCCCCAGCAGGATCATGTAGATCATGCCGGTGGTCTTGGCGGTTTCAAGCAATGCGTCTTTCAGTTCCTGCAATTTGACGAAGCCGCGCAGAGTGCCGTAAAGCCAAACCAGAAAAACCCCGATGGCAGCCGCCGGGGTTGGGTTGAAAAACCCGAAATAGATACCGCCGATGACCAGACCGAAAATCAACATGACCGGTATCACGTTAATGGTTGCCGAAATGAATTCCGCGCGCGCGGCCAATTCGCCTGCCGGGCCGCTTTCAGGGCGGAAACGCACGTAGATTGCAATCGTCAGGATGAAAAATATCACGGCGATGATGCCGGGGATCATGGCGGCGGCAAACATGGTGACGATATTGGCCTCGACGATCACCGAATAGATTACCAACACGACGGATGGTGGGATCAGAATGCCCAGAACCCCGCCAGCGGCCAGCGTGCCTGTGGCCAGCGAGCCGGAGTATTTATAGCGTGCAAGCTCTGGCAGGGCGACCTGACCCATTGTCGAGGCGGTGGCAAGCGATGAACCACAGACCGCGCCAAAGCCGGCACAGGCGGCAATCGCGGCCATTGCCACGCCACCGCGCATCCAGCCAAGCCAGACTGACGCGGCCTTGAACAAAGCGCGGCTTAATCCCGCCTTGGTCGAGATATTTCCCATCAGAACGAACATCGGCACGACCGACAGATCGTAGATCGAGAATTGACCATAGGCCAAAGTTTTCAATTGGCTGAAGAAAATCGCCGGGCCATTCAGAATTGTAACGCCAATCCCGCCGACCAGGATCATCGAATATGCAATGGGCATTCTGAGCGCGATCAGCAGCACAAGCATGCCGAGGCCCGAAAAACCGATTAGCAAAGCATCCATGTAAGGCCCTCAGATCTGGCGCGCAGAATCGCGCAACGTAACAAGCGCCGCCAAGGCTAGCAACGCCAGCGAAATCAGGCAGGGCGCGTAAGCCAGCCAATAGGGAAAGGCCAGAATGGCGGTAATCTCACCGTATTGCTTTTTGTCGAGCATGCCAGCATACATCCGCCACATCAGTAAGAGGCTGAAAAGTAAAGCCACAACAGCCCCCGCCAGCGTAAAAATCGCTATCCATCGACGCGAGGCGCGGGCGGTAAAAATGTCAGCGGTCACATTGGCGTCGGTCAACTGGCAGTACGGCAGGAAACTGAACGCAGCGATTGCGATGCCGATCTCGGTCATCTCGAAATCGCCGGGGAAGGGCAGGTTGAACTGGTTGCCGATGATGGAATAGGTGTTCATCAGAACAACTGCCAGCAACAATACACCGCCCAGCAGCGCCCAACCAGTGATGATACGCGAAACGAGGCCCGAAGGCCCCGTTCCTGTTTTTGGCAGCATTTCAGCCATTTACATTGCGTTCTTGGCGGAAAGCTCGCGAGCTTTCTTGACCAGTGCCGCGCCGTCGATGCCGGATTTGGCAACTTCGTCTTCCCAGCGCTGGATAACCGGTTCCAGTGCGTCAAAGAAAACTTTGGTTTCGGCCTCTGTCAGCATCGTGTGGGTTTTCCCGGCTTTTTCGGCAAGCGAAATACCGAAATCATCCGATGCGCGCCAGTATTCGCCAACCGTGGCCCACCAGTCACGACCCGAGGCGTCACTGAATGCCTTTTTGATGTCGTCGGGCAAACCGTCCCAACGGGCCTTGTTCATCGAGACCTGGAACGTGGTGGTGCCAAGACGGGCTTTATCAAAGCCTTCGGTGAAATAGTTGACCTGGTCCTGCAACTTCAACGGCGGGATGATTTCCCAAGGCAGCAACGTGCCGTCGATGGTTTTTTTGGACAGGGCGGCAGGCACGTCGGGTACTGGTGTGGCCAGCGGAACCGCGCCCAGCGCTTCGATTACCCAAGCGCCGGTGCGCGATGGAATGCGCATTTTCAGGCCCGCCAAATCGGCAGGCGAATGCACAGGTTTGTCCACCGTCATGATCGCCTGACCGGCATGAACATGCAGCCACATAACCTCGAGGCCGGTATATTCCTGCTTGAGGTCACTTTCGAACATGTCATACATCGCCAGATTGGTGGCGACGGTATTATTGGTATAAACGCCCGGCAATTCGAACACTTCGGTGCGTGGGAACAGACCCGGCGTATAGCCGTTCACGGTCCAGATCAGATCGACCACGCCGTCGCGGGCCTGTTGGATCAATTCCGGTGGTTTGCCGCCCAGCGACATGGCCGGGTAGATTTCGATATGCACGCGACCGCCAGAATTCGCTTCGACCTGCTTGACCCAAGGCTCCAGCATTTTGGTCTGTGCCGGGGCTTTTGCGCCCAAAAGATGGTGCAGTTTGAATGTATATTCCTGCGCGAAAGCCCCGCTTGCCGAAGCCAGCGCAACCGCCGCAGTGGCCGTCGCGGCCAATAGTTTGGTAAATGTGGACATAAAGTCTCCTCCCGATTTTGGCTGTTATAAATCGCCTGACGAATGATGGCACGAAACGATTAGAAAATGACACGCCATCCCTTTTGGTATATTGCCGCAAATCGAGGCAAAAACGCGAGTTCAAAACGATCCAACACCGATAAGTTTTTGTTATAGCCGCACCAGAAACCTATGCTACGGCGTAACGGCGCAGCATATAATTGGTCTGAAAATATGGCTCTTTCTTTTCTAAATATCCTCGCCGAAGGCCAGAATTTCTTAGCGGCCCCGAATGCGAGGATCCAATGCATCGCGCAGGCCGTCACCCATGTAATTGACCGACAGAACCGTCAGGGAAATCGCAAGGCCCGGCCAGATCACCCGTTCGGGATTGAGGGTCATGAAATTGGTGCTGTCAAACAACAGCCGGCCCCAGGTCGGAAAATCCGATGGAAATCCCAGCCCCAAAAACGACAAAGCGCTTTCAGTGATGATCGCGTTGGCGATGCCCAGAGTTGCTGAAACCATGATTGGGCTCATCACGTTGGGCAGGATATGGCGCAGGATCATTCGACGCGACGGAGTGCCGATCGAGCGCGCGGCAAGCACGAATTCCTGTTCTTTCAGGGCCAGCACGTCACCGCGCACAATCCTTGCCGTATGCATCCAGCTGGTGATGCCGATGACAAAAACGATCAGGATGAATATCCCGGTTTCCGGCCCGAACAGCCCGCGCAAGGTGTCGCGAAACAACATGATGATGACCAGCAGCAGAGGCAGGATAGGCAGGGCCAGAAACAGGTCGGTCAGGCGCATCAACGGCCCGTCAAGCTTGCGGAAATAGCCTGCGACCACGCCAACCAGGGTTCCCAGAAACAACGCCAGCGCCATCGCGACCACGCCCACCGCCAGCGACACCCGTCCGCCTTGCAGAACCGACGAAAATGTATCGCGCCCCAATTGATCGGTGCCCAATGGATGCGCGAAACTTGGCCCCTGATTTTTCGAGCGAATGTCGATAAAATTGCTGTCCAGCGTCCACAGATACGGCCCGAGCAATACCGCCAAACAGATAAAGACGAAAAAGGCCATGCCGATCACGGCACCCCTGTGGGTTTTGAACTGGTCCCAGACATCGGCCCATTGCGAACGGGTGGAGCTTTTCTCGGCGGCAGCGTCAGTCATAGCGGATCCTTGGGTCTAGTATTCCGTAAAGCACATCGGCAATCAGGTTGAACATCACGATCAGCACCGCGAATATAAAGGTCAGTGTTTGCACCAGCGGAATATCGGCCCCCTGAATGCCAAGAATCAACAATGCGCCTAATCCGTTGATTGAGAACACTTGTTCCGTGATGATCGCGCCGCCAAACACCTGCGGCACGCCAAGGGCGATAACTGTGACCACCGGGATCAATGAATTGCGCAGCACATGCACCAGAACCACGACCTGCTCGGTCATCCCCTTGGCACGGGCGGTGCGCACATAATCCTGATTGAGGTTGTCCAGCATGCTGGCACGCATGAACCGGCTGATCTGGCTGGCGTTAAACAGCGCCAGAACAGACACCGGCATGATTGATTGTCTTACCTGAAACACGAAACTATCCCAGTCTGTCACCACATGCAGGGTGTCGTATTTCGACGGAAACCAGCCCAGATTCACCGAGAAGATCACGATCATCAGAACACCGGTAAAGAATGTCGGCACCGAAAAGCCGACCATTGAAACGAACGTCCCGGCCTGATCAAACCAGCTGTATTGCCGATAGGCGGAATAGACCCCAATTGGTATGGCGATCAGGATGCCGATCACATAGGACATGCCAACAACCCACAGGGTTTGCGGCATCCGTTCAGCGATCAAATCCCCAACCGGCGAGCGGGTCGACCATGAACTGACGCGCAGACGGTTCTCGCAATCGCCAATGCAGGTGTTGAACATATGACCAAGCATGTTCAGGGGTTCGTTGATAAAGAACTGGTTGCACCACAACAGATAGCGCACCCAGATTGGTTCGCCTAATCCCAGCGAAATACGGATTTTCTCGCGTACTTCCGGTGGGATCGTTAGTGGCAGATCGCCGGTTGGGTCGTTTGGCGCAAGATCCAACAGCAGAAAAATAATCAAACTGATGAACAGAAGCGTCGGGATGGTGAACAACAATCGTCGCATTGTGTAGTTCAGCATGGGCGCCTCGGTTCAGCAGTCTTGGTTGAAGGAAACGCCGCCCCGGCGCGAACCGGGGCGGCGTCGTAAGTCAGGTCTTAATTGCGTGACCAGTCAGCAATGTTCCACAATTCGCTGTCCCATGGGTTCAGCTTCACACCAGCCAATGAATTGGCATGGGCTGAAACGTTGCCACGATGAACCAGCGCAATGATTGCGCCGTCTTGGATAAGCATGTCATTCATAGTTTTTGCCAGACGTGCACGCTCGTTCAGATCACCGGTGCCGGACATTTCTGCCGACAGGGCGTCATAGGCCGGGTTGCAATAGCGAGGCATGTTGGCGCCCAGCCAGTTGTTTGCCGGAGTTGGCGCCTCTGAGCAGACCCAGCCGCCCATATAGGCCTCAGGGTCGGTGCCATCAAAGTTGTTGGTGTACATTTCAACATCCGAGAAGAACTTCTGGAATGTATCCGGGGACGATTGGTCGCCGCCGAAGAACACCGAAGCTGAGATATTCTTCAGCTCGACTTCTACACCGATTTCGTTCCACCACTGCTTGACCAAAGCCTGAGTGTCCTGACGGACAGCATTGGTCGAGGTTTGATAGAGGATCGAAATCCGCACACCGTTTTTGGCGCGAATGCCGTCTGAACCTCTGGCCCAACCAGCGTCGTCCAACATTTTGTTGGCGCCTGCGATGTCTTGCACAAGACAGCTGTCATTTGCTGTCGAGGCATAGATCGCCGGTGCTGGCAAAACGTTACAAGTGGGTTTGCCCGCGGCACCATATCCAACATCGGAAATCACCTGACGGTCAATTGCCATGCTGAGAGCTTTGCGAACCGCCGGATCAGACAGGTAAGGGTGTGGCCCGCCTTCTACGGTGCCGCGCTTGTCGCCCAGTGCCGGGTCAGGGTTAGTGGCGTTGATCATGAACCGCTCGACCGAGGTACCAAAGGCCGAAACCACTTGGCCTTTGCCGGCTGACGCCATCTGTTTCAGGATCGCAGGGTCAACCTGCAAGTTCCAGCCATAATCAAATTCGCCGGTTTCCAGAACGGAACGTGCAGCAGCAGCTGCGTCGCCGCCGCCTTTCAGCGTGACCGAAGCGAATGCCGGTTTGGCAGCATCGCGGTAGTTCGGATTGGCGACCAGTGCGATCACGTCATTGGCTTTGAAATCGGTGACGACAAACGGGCCGGTCCCAATTGGGCCAAAGTTCTGGGCTGTACATTCAGGGGCTTTGATCCCGACGCAATCCTTGAACTGAGCTTGCTGGATGACCGGTGTCTGACTGCCAACCATCGGGCCATAAGGGAATGGCTTGGCTTTGTTAAAGGTGATTTTGACCGTCATATCATCCAAAGCTTCGACGCTGGCAATATCGGCAAATTTCGCCAATTGCTGGCAGCCGCCTGCCGGGTCCATGCAATAGTTTGCTGTGAACACAACATCAGCCGAGGTAAGCGCGCTGCCGTCGGACCATTTGACGCCGGATTTCAGTTTCCAGGTGATCGAGGTCAGGTCTTCGGACACACCGCCATTGGCAACGGTCGGGATGGTGTCGACCAGCCAAGGGACCATATTGCCGTTTTCGTCGTAACGGGCCAAAGGCTCGATGATCATCGAGGACGAAAACACGTCCTTGGTGCCGCCAGACAGGTAGGGGTTCAGGATCGACGCTGCTTGCCAGAATATGATATTCACATGCCCGCTGTCGCCTCGCCCGGCAAAGGCCGCCGGGGCCAGGGCGACGGCAGCTGCCGCTCCCATTAGTATTGTCTTGATTTTCATAGTCTTCTCCTTGTTAGGTTGGCTCTTTTAGTACCTCTGGTTGGCGGAGTTCAGCCCCGCCGTTTATGTTTATTCCATCAAATGGCAGGCGACATAGCGCCCGTCGGTTAATTGTTTGAACTCTGGCACGTCGATTTTGCAGATGTCCATCACCCGCGGGCATCGGGTTGAAAAATTGCATCCCTTTGGCGGGTTGGCCGGGCTTGGCACATCGCCTTCCAGCAAGATGCGTTGGCGGGTACTTTCAACCGATGGGTCTGGTTCCGGTACAGCCGATAGCAATGCTTGGGTATAGGGGTGCTGCGGGCTGTCATAAAGCTGGTCGCGACCCGCCAGCTCGACAATTTTGCCCAGATACATAACCGCCACCCGATCCGCGATATGGCGCACCATAGACAAATCGTGACTGATAAACAGATAGGTCAGCCCAAGGCGTTCCTGCAATTCTTCCAGCAGGTTCACCACTTGCGCCTGAATAGACACGTCAAGTGCAGCAATCGGTTCATCGCAGACAATGAATTTTGGATTGAGCGCAAGGGCGCGGGCGATCCCGATCCTTTGGCGCTGACCACCGGAAAATTCATGCGGGAAACGCTTGGTGAAATCGCGACTAAGACCGACCGCATCCATCAGTTCGTTCACGCGCGCCTGCGTTTCGGCCTTGGTCAGGTTTTTGTGCTCGTTCAAAGGTTCGGCGATGATCGCGCCTACGGTCATCCTTGGGTTCAGGCTGGCTTGCGGATCCTGAAAGATCATTTGCATTTCAGGGCGCAGGCGGCGCAAAGCGTCGCCCTTCATTGTACTGATCTCGATACCTTCAAGCTGGATTGACCCGCCGGTGATGTCGTAAAGCCGCAGGATTGCCCGCCCGGCAGAAGATTTGCCACACCCGCTTTCGCCGACAAGACCCAAAGTTTCGCCGGGATTGATTTCAAAACTGATATCGTCGACCGCCATGACATTGCCAACGTGCCGACGCATAATTCCCTTGTAGATCGGGAAGTACATCTTGAGGTTTTGAACCTTCAGGATCGGCGTCGTACCCTTATCCAGCATCGCGCGCCTTTCCGGTGGTTGCGTCCCAGAAACAAGCGACATCATGACTGCCGCTGAGCCTGAAGATCGACGGGTTTTGGGTGCCGCATATGTCCATTGCTTTGCTGCAACGCGCTTTGAACGGGCACGAGGTTGGCTGGGCTGAAAGCGACGGAGGCTGGCCTTCGATTGTCATCAGTTTTTCGGTCCGCTGGCCGGTAACCGACGGCAGGGTTTCCAGCAATGCCCGCGTATAAGGGTGGCGCGGATTTGAAAACAGTTCCCGCACCGGGGCTTGCTCGACAATCTGGCCGCCATACATCACCATAACGCGGTCTGCGATGCCGGCGATCACGCCCAAATCATGTGTGATCCAGATAATCGCCATGCCCAGTTTGTGGCGCAATTCCCGCACCAACTCCAGAATTTGCGCCTGAATGGTGACATCAAGGGCGGTTGTCGGTTCGTCCGCAATCAACACCTTAGGGTCGCAAGCCAGCGCAATCGCGATCATCACGCGCTGACGCATTCCGCCGGAAAACTGATGTGGATAATCTGCCAAACGCGGTTCAGGGTCTGGAATGCCGACCAGTTCCAGCAGTTCAACAGCGCGGGCTTTGGCTTGTTTTTTTGACAGGCCCATATGCTTACGCAATGGCTCCATAATCTGGAAGCCCACAGAAAAAACCGGGTTTAGCGACGTCATCGGGTCCTGGAACACAAAACCGATGCGGCTGCCGCGGATGTCGCGCAATTCGTCCGCCGTCATTTTGAGGATATCACGACCCTCGAACATGACTGATCCGGCGCGGATTTCGGCAGGCGGCGAGGGTAACAAGCCGATCAGCGACATCATCGTCACAGACTTGCCGGACCCACTTTCGCCGACGACACCCAGCAGTTCGCCAGGTGCCAGATCAAAACTGACCGAGTTCACTGCGTGCACTTCACCCCCACGGGTTTTGAACACAGTTTTCAAGTCAGTCACATCTAATATAGGCACGGCCCCATCGGGCATCCATAGCTCCCCAGCTTATATTTCCGCCGTCAGGAAAAGCAGATTCTTCCGGCAGCGGTTATAGTTATGGGCAAGACTAACCACGAAAGAAAGCAGGCAGCAACACCGAATTTTGTCAATTGGTCGGGATTTCGCGAGAACGGCAAAGAAACACTGCGGACACTTGACCAATCGGTCAAGCTGGAACAGAGTTAGCTGCAAATTCAGGGGAGAAGACACATGGGACAGGAATTCACACCGCGCGAAATGCTTGAAAAGCTTGTGTCTTTTCCGTCTGTTTCACGCGACAGTAACTTGCCGGTGATCGATTTCATCGAAAGCTATCTGGCAAGCCACGGGGTCGAATCGCATCGTGTTTATGATGCGACCGGTCAAAAGGCTAATCTTTACGCCAATGTCGGTCCCGCGGTTGAAGGCGGCGTGATCCTGTCGGGCCATACCGATGTGGTGCCGGTTGACGGGCAGGATTGGAATACTGATCCCTTCACCGTGGTTGAAAAGGACGGCAAACTTTACGGACGCGGCACTTGTGACATGAAAGGGTTTGATGCGCTGGCGCTGTGCGCCGTACCGCTTGCCCTGAAGCGCGGTGTTAAGCGACCGATCCAGATTGCAATGTCCTATGACGAGGAAGTCGGCTGTGTCGGTGCGCCTTTCATGATTGCCGAAATGGCCAAGCACTTGCCCAAAGCCAGTGCTGCCATCATCGGCGAGCCGTCTTTGATGAAAGTTGTGACCGGTCACAAAGGCGGGGTTGGGGTTGCCACGCATGTGGAAGGCTATGAAATCCATTCCTCCCTGCAACATATCGGGGTATCAGCGATTCACGAGGCTGCCAAACTGATCGACTGGGCAAATCAGAAAAACGCTGAAAGTGCGGCGGCCACGCCAAATCCGGTGGCGGCAATGTTCGTGCCACCCTGGACCAACGCGCATGTTGGCACAATTAGCGGTGGCACGGCGAACAACATTACCGCCAAAGACTGCAAATTCATCATGGGTTTTCGCTGTGTGCCAAGCGATAACCCCAAGGATTGGATCGACGCTTACACAGCCAAAGTCCGCGAGGTCGAGGCCGGAATGAAAGCGATCCATCCCGACGCAAAGATCACATTGACGCCGACCTATGGCGTACCGGGATTGCGTCCCGAACATGAAGGTGCCGCCGAAATGCTGGCCCGCCGCCTGACCGGCGACAATGGCAGCCATGTTGTCAGTTACGGCACAGAAGCCGGACAATTTCAGGCCGAGGGATATTCCGCCGTGGTCTGTGGTCCGGGCAGCATAGATCAGGCGCATCAACCGAACGAATATATCTCGGTCGCAGAATTCGAGGCCGGTTGGGCGTTTATGAACCGTCTGATTGACCATTTGTGCGAGGATTGAGCAATGCCTGTTCGCAATCGGATCGCTGAATGGTTGCCGGAAATAACCGCATGGCGGCAGGATCTACACGCGCATCCGGAACTTAGGTTTGAAGAACATCGCACTGCCGGACTGGTGGCGGCGCGGCTGCGGGAATTTGGCTGTGACGAGGTGGTCGAGGGTGTCGCCAAAACCGGGGTTGTCGGCGTCATTCGCGGACGCGGTGCAGGCGCGGGTAAAGTACTTGGGTTTCGCGCGGATATGGATGCGTTGCCGATTCTGGAACAAACCGGACTTGGCCATGCCTCGACCATCAGCGGTAAAATGCATGCTTGCGGCCATGACGGCCATACCTCGATGCTATTGGGGGCCGCGAAATATCTGGCCGAGACGCGGAATTTTGACGGCACAGTGGTTTTGATCTTTCAGCCAGCCGAAGAAGGTGGCGGTGGCGCGCGTGGGATGATCGCTGACGGGATGATTGAACGATTTGGCATTCAGGAAGTCTACGGAATGCACAACTGGCCGGGTCTGCCGTCGGGATCATTTGCGATCCGCAGCGGGGCGCAAATGGCAGGTGCAGATGCGTTTCAGATCACCGTAAAAGGCCGGGGTGGACATGGGGCGCAACCACATACAACGGTTGACGCGACACTTGCCGGTGCCGCCGTGGTCATGGCGCTGCAATCCATCACGTCGCGCAATGTTGACCCGTTGAACGCCGCCGTTGTCTCGGTGTGTTCCTTTCACTCTGACACCAATATTTATAACGTCATTGCCGATCAGGTTGTCCTGCTTGGCACCACCCGCACGTTTGATGCTGACACGCGGGATTTGATTGAACACCGTTTGATTGAGATAGCCCAAACCGCTGCCCAGACTTACGGCGCTGTGGCCGAAGTGATTTACACGCGCGGCGCACCACCATTGCTGAACGCACCTGAACAGGCTGAAGTTGCGGCGGCTGCGGCCGAATCTGTGGCAGGGTCGGTAAAACGCGATTTGCCTCCGGCTATGCCTGCCGAAGATTTCGCCGATTTTCTGGCCGTTCGTCCGGGGGCCTATATGTTCATCGGCAATGGCGAGTCGGCAGCACTTCACAATCCTGCCTATGAATTTAACGATGATATCATTCCGGCTGGGTCAAGTTGGTTTGCTACATTGGCCGAACAGCGGATGCCTTTGACCTGAAAGTAGAGAGACGATTATGCCCTTAATCAACCGGTTTGCTGATCTGCATGCGGAAATTACCGGCTGGCGGCGCGATATGCATGCGCATCCCGAACTGTGTTTTGAAGAAACCCGCACCGCCGCGCTGGTGGCGGGTTTGCTGACAGAGTTTGGCTGTGATCAGGTGAGAACCGGAATTGGCAGGACCGGCGTCGTGGCGGTCATTAAGGGAAAGCAAAACACCTCGGGCAAGGTGATTGGCCTGCGGGCTGATATGGATGCCCTGCCGATATTTGAGGCAACGGGCGTTGACTATGCCTCGACCATCAGCGGCAAGATGCATGCTTGTGGGCATGACGGGCATACGGCGATGTTGCTTGGGGCGGCGAAATATCTGGCCGAGACGCGAAATTTTGACGGCACGGTCGTGATGATTTTCCAACCCGCCGAAGAAGGCGGGGCAGGCGGGCTTGAGATGTGCCGCGACGGGATGATGGATGCGTTTGGCATTCAGGAGGTTTACGGCATGCACAATGTACCAAACCTGCCGCTTGGCGAATTTGCGATCCGACCCGGCGGATTTTATGCCGCCGCCGATGAGTTCACCATCGTTGTGACGGGAAAGGGCGGGCATGCAGCCATACCGCATGAAGCGATCGACACAACGCTGGTCGCGTCGCAAATCGTGGTGGCATTGCAAAGCATCGCGTCGCGTAATGCTGATCCGTTGAAGGCGTTGGTCGTCTCGGTCTGTTCGGTGCAGACCGAAAGCGATGCCTATAATGTCATCCCGCAATTGTGCGAATTGCGCGGCACGGTGCGCACCCACGACCCATTGGTTCAGGACATGGCCGAGGCGGCGATTTCGCGACTGGTTGCAGCAACCGCAATGGCATACGGTGCCAAGGCCGACATCGTTTATGAACGCGGCTATCCGGTACTGGTCAACAGTGCGGCGCAAACCGAGTTTGCAGCAAATGTTGCAGAGCTTGTGGCAGGCGCTGGCAAGGTTGATCGCAACTGTCCGGCCCGAATGGGGGCGGAGGACTTTTCCTATATGCTGGACGAACGGCCAGGGGCCTATATCGCGATGGGAACCGGTCCGGGATTTGGCCTGCATCATCCCAAATACAATTTCAACGACGAGGCGATCCCCGCCGGCTGTTCCTATTGGGCGCAGCTGGTGGAAACCGGAATGCCTGCAACCTGAACCAAGTCTGGAGAGAGACATGCCCCATATTAACCGATTTGCCGATTTACACGCAGAAATCACCGAATGGCGGCGTGATCTGCATGAAAACCCGGAATTGTTGTTTGATACATTCCGCACCTCGGCAATTGTCGAAGAGAAACTGGCGGCTTTTGGCTGCGACCAAGTCAAAGGCGGGATTGGTCGTACCGGGGTTGTCGGGGTGATCCACGGCAAAACCAATATCTCGGGCAAGGTGATTGGCCTGCGCGCCGATATGGATGCGTTGCCGATTTTTGAAGCGACCGGGCTTGATTACAAATCCAAAGAAGCCGGTAAAATGCATGCTTGCGGGCATGACGGACATACGGCGATGTTGTTGGGCGCGGCGAAATATCTGGCCGAGACGCGGAATTTTGACGGAACCGCGGTGGTGATCTTTCAGCCTGCCGAAGAAGGCGGTGGTGGTGGTGACGAGATGGTCAAAGACGGGATGATGGAAGAGTTTGGCATTCAGGAAGTTTACGGCATGCATAACATGCCGGGCTATCCGGTTGGCCATTTCGCCATTCGACCGGGCGCGTTTTTTGCCGCGGCAGACAAGTTTACCATTCATGTTGAAGGCAAGGGGGGACATGCAGCCAGACCGCACGATTCGATTGATACGACATTGGTCGCCGCTCAAATCGTGGTGGCGCTGCAGTCTATTGCATCCCGCAATGCAGATCCGCTGAAATCGCTGGTGGTCTCGGTCACATCATTTCGCACGGAAAGTGACGCCTATAATGTGATCCCGCAGCATGTGGAACTGCGCGGCACCGTGCGGACGATGGATAAAGCTGTGCAGGATATGGCCGAGTTGAACATCGCCCGCGTCGCTGAAATGACCGCGTCAGCCTTTGGGGCGGTGGCCAAGGTTGAGTACGAACGCGGCTATCCGGTGATGGTCAATTCCGAGAAACAGACCGCGTTTGCGGTTGAAGTCGCCAAAAAGGTGGCCGGCGAAGGCAAAGTTCAGGACAATGTAGCCCAGATCATGGGGGCCGAAGATTTTTCCTATATGCTGGAAAGTCGTCCGGGGGCCTATATTCTGGTGGGCAATGGCGACACGCCGATGTGCCATCATCCGCAATATAACTTTGATGACGAGGCTATTCCGGCGGGTTGTTCTTATTGGGCGACCTTGGTTGAAACAGCGATGCCTGCAAGCTGACGGGGCGCTCCCGCCCAAGCGCGAACTTTGTTCGCTTTGGTTGGGCCCGGCAGTTTTGCTGTGCAAAACTGAAACAAGAACCAGGCAGTTTTGCTGTGCAGAACTGAAAGTAAAAGGGGGCGCTGCCCCCTTTGAAACCCCCGGAGTATTTTTGAAACTATGAACGTTGTAGGGGTTACTGCAACCAGTTTGGGTCGCGTTTTTCTATGAAAGCGGCGATGCCTTCTTTGGTCTCGCGGTTCAGCAAGTTTTCAACCATCACCTGACCGGTAAAGGCATAGGCCTGGTCAAGCGGCATTTGCAGTTGCGCGTAATAGGCTTGTTTGCCGATCTTGACGGCGGAGGCAAGTTTGGCGGCCACGGTGTTGGCAAGGTCGCGGGTCGCAGCGTCGAGTTGGTCGTGAGGCACTGAACTGTTAATCAAACCAAGCTGTTCGGCGCGCTGAGCGTCGATAAACTGGCCTGTTGTCAGCATGTGAAACGCTTGTTTTCGCGGAATGTTGCGGCTGAGTGCCACCATTGGGGTCGAGCAGAACAGGCCGATATTGACGCCGTTCACGCCAAATCGCGTGCCCTCAGCGGCAATCGCCATATCGCACGTCGCGACAAGCTGGCAACCTGCGGCTGTGGCAATGCCGTGGACCTGCGCAATGACCGGCTGTGGCAGACGAAGGATCGTCTGCATCATGGTGGCGCAACGACTGAAAAGATCGGCAAAATAGGCCGCACCGCCGTCTTCGGCCTGCCGACCCGCGGTCATCTCCTTGAGGTCATGGCCGGCGCAAAAGGCTTTGCCTTCGCCTTTTAGAATTATCGCCCGGATCGAGCGGTCGTCAGCGAGCGCGTCAAACTGGCTTTGCAGGGCGGCCAACATCGCATCAGATAAAGCGTTGAGGCTTTTCGGGGAATTGAGTGTCAGTGTGGCCACGCCTTTGTTGTCATCGCGCAATAATATTGCATCTGTCATCGCGAAACCCCTTGTGTCTGGATCGTCTTGTTGCAAGTTTAACCGCGCCTGACGCGCGGGGAAAGCCGAATATGACTGTGATGACCGTGGATGATCTGCACGCTTTTATGACCCAAGAGTTTCCGCAAGTGGCGGAGGATTTCGAGGTTTTACAAGTACATGCCGACGGTGTTACAATCCGTATGAAGATCGCCGAACGACACCTGCGGCCGGGTGGGACGGTTTCGGGCCCTTCGATGTTTGCGCTTGCTGATTGCGGGTTATATTTCGCATTATTGTCACAAATCGGACCGGTTGCTTTGGCCGTGACCACCAATTGTTCGATTGATTTCATGCGTAAACCTGAACCCGGCAATCTGATCGGCAAAACGACGATACACAAATTGGGCAAAACGCTCTGTGTCGGGGATGTGATGATTTACTCGGAAGGCAGCGATAAACCGGTAGCGCGCGCCAGCTTGACCTATGCGATCCCGCCGAAGCGGTGATTTTGTGGGGTATTATAATACCTATTTTGCAACACATTGCTTTTGAACGATTAATTAGATATTTTGACGCTTGACGTGGCGCGCCAAATGCTTAGAACCCCGATATCAGATTGACGCGGACCGGTTCACGGCGCCGCAGACACAGCCAAAATGGTGAGATAATGAAAACCTACACAGCAAAACCTGCTGATATCGACAAAAAGTGGTTCCTGATTGATGCCGAAGGCATCGTTCTGGGCCGTTTGGCGTCGATCATCGCAATGCGCCTGCGCGGCAAGCACAAGGCGACTTTTACCCCGCATATGGATATGGGCGACAATATTATCGTCATCAACGCCGATAAAATCCAACTGACCGGCAAGAAGCGGTCAGACAAGATTTATTATTGGCATACCGGCCATCCGGGCGGCATTAAGCAGCGTACCGCTGGCCAGATACTTGAGGGAAAATTTCCCGATCGGGTCGTGACTGCCGCCGTCAAGCGCATGCTGCCGGGTGGTACACTCAGCCGCCAGCAGATGACAAATCTGCGTGTTTATGCCGGTGGCGAACACCCGCATGAAGCCCAAAATCCAACGGTTCTGGATGTTGCATCCATGAACCCGAAAAACACCCGGAGCGCGTAATCATGTCTGATCAAATCAATTCATTGGCAGATCTGCAATCCGCGGTTGGCATTGTTGCCGATGCTGTGGTTGCTGAAACTGTGGCCCCACGTGAGCCTGTTCGTGATGCGCTGGGCCGGGCTTATGCCACCGGCAAACGTAAAGACGCGGTTGCCCGCGTTTGGATCAAGCCTGGATCTGGCAAAGTTGTGGTTAACGGCAAGGACATGAGCGTTTATTTCGCCCGTCCGGTTTTGCAGATGATCTTGCGCCAGCCATTTGATGTGGCCGGTGTTGGCGGCGAATTTGACGTGATGGCCACCGTAAAAGGTGGTGGTCTGTCAGGCCAGGCCGGCGCGGTTAAGCACGGCATTTCCAAAGCCCTGCAGCTATATGAACCCAGCCTGCGCGGTGCTCTGAAAGCCGCTGGTTTCCTGACCCGCGACGCGCGCGTTGTGGAACGCAAAAAATACGGCAAGGCCAAGGCCCGGAAAAGCTTCCAGTTCTCCAAACGTTAAGTTTTGGATCACGGATTTTCAAAAGGGCCGCCTTAGGGTGGCCCTTTTTCGTAGTGAACTCGGCAAAGTCACGCGCAAGCCAAAGCGTCGCAATGGTGTTTTAGCGCACGTGGCTTATAATGCTGCAAAACCGGCCAGAAACCGGCGGCAGGCACGTAAGGCAGGAACAGAAGACAATGGCAGTTGGGGTATTTGATTCAGGGCTGGGCGGGCTTACAGTTTTCAAGGAAATCAACGCTTTGATGCCTGATTTGCCACTGGTCTATTACGGGGATAACGCACACGCGCCTTATGGCGTGCGCGACGCCGATGACATTTATGATCTGACTTGCAAAGGAGTGACCCGGTTGTTCGACGCCGGGTGTGATCTGGTTTTGTTGGCCTGCAACACCGCAAGTGCGGCGGCGTTGCGGCGGATGCAGGAGGGCTGGGTGCCTGAAAATAGGCGCGTTCTGGGAGTTTTTGTGCCGCTGATTGAGGCGCTGACAGAACGGCAATGGGGTGACAACTCGGCCCCTCGCCAGGTGGCGGTGCAGCATGTGGCGTTGTTTGCGACGCCTGCAACAGTTGCCAGCCGGGCCTTTCAGCGGGAATTATCCTTTCGTGCCATAGGGGTTGATGTCGAAGCTCAGCCTTGCGGTGGCTTGGTTGATGCACTGGAAGACGGCGATTTGATTCTGGCCGAAGCATTGGCGCGCAGCCATGTGCAGGCGCTGTTGAGGCGGATGCCGAAACCCGAAGCAGCGGTGCTTGGCTGCACCCATTATCCGATGTTGGCCGATGTCTTCCAGGACGCTTTGGGGCCGGACGTGCGGGTGTTTTCCCAGGGCGAGATCGTTGCCAAAAGCCTTGAAAATTACCTGACCCGTCATGGCGATATGCTGGGCGAGTCCACGCAGACTATTTTTCTGACTACAGGTGATCCGCAATCGGTTTCCGATCAGGCAACGCGGTACTTGCGACGCGAGGCGCGATTTCAAGCGGCATGATTGAACTGCCGAGAAATACTCACTACATCGCACATTGAAGATCAACAGGAACCAAACCATGGCAAATATCAGCAACGTCGCGATTCTAGGAGCATCGGGTTATACAGGTGCAGAACTTGTCCGCCTGATAGCCACGCATCCGTTTATGCGAATCACTGCCCTGACTGGCGAACGCAAAGCCGGCATGGCGATGGCGGACGTGTTTCCGGCCTTGCGGCATCTGGACCTGCCGGTTTTGACCACAATTGATGACCTGAATTTCAGCGACATTGATCTGGTTTTCTGCGCGCTACCGCACGGATTAAGCCAGGCTATTGTCAAGACATTGCCGAAGTCTGTGAAGGTCGTGGATCTTGGGGCTGACTTCAGATTGCGCGATCCAAAAGCCTATGAGAAATGGTACAATCGACCGCATGATGCGCCAGAATTGCAGCCCGAGGCGGTTTATGGCCTGACCGAGTTTTATCGCGATGAAATTGCTAAGGCGCGGTTGGTTGCCGGAACCGGATGCAATGCTGCCACAGTTCAGTTCGCGCTGCGGCCATTGATTTCAGCCGGGGTAATTGACCTTGACGCAATCATCTGTGATTTGAAAAACGGCGTTTCAGGTGCCGGACGTTCTCTGAAAGAGAACATGCTTTATGCTGAGCGTTCGCAGGATGTTATGGCCTATTCTTACAGTGGAACGCATCGGCATCTCGGCGAATTTGACCAGGAATTTTCGCTGCTTGCCGGACGTAATGTGCGCATTGTGTTTACACCGCATCTGGTGCCCGCCAATCGCGGTATTCTGGCGACATGTTATCTGCGCGGCGATGCGGACCAAGTACACGCTGCGTTGGTTGATGCCTACAAGGACGAACCGTTTATCGTGGTTCTGCCAAACGGCAAAATGCCTGCAATGAGCGACGTTCAAGCCTCGAACTTTTGTCATATCGGTGTGGCAGGCGACCGGGTTTCTGGGCGTGTCGTGGTGGTTTCGACGTTAGACAACTTATGCAAAGGTTCCAGCGGGCAGGCGGTGCAAAATGCCAACCTGATGCTGGGGCATCCTGAAACAACCGGTCTGATGTTGGTCCCGGTTTTCCCATGAGGTTCTGATGGCCGTCGGTGGTTTAAAAAAGAAACGTCGGATTCAGTTAATCGTCGGAGCATTTGTGCTGTTAGCCGGTGCCAGTGCGTTGATTGGCTATGCAATGCGCGATGGCATCAACTACTTCCTCAGCCCGTCGCAGATTGCCGAAGCACCGCCGGGGCCGCGTGAAGTGTTTCGCATTGGCGGTTTGGTCGAAGTCGGTTCGCTGGTACGCGGCCAAGGCAAGACAATCACCTTTAGTGTGACCGATGGCGGCGCTTCTGTTGCGGTGACATATACTGGAATTCTGCCGGACCTTTTCAAAGAAGGTCAAGGCATGATTGCAACCGGAAACTTTGTGAACAATACCTTCCAAGCCTCCGAAATTCTTGCAAAACATGACGAAAATTACATGCCGAAAGAAGTTGCTGATGCCTTGAAGAAACAAGGCGTTTTTAAACCAGCGAACGGTAGCTAATCAGTTTATTAACGGAATTTGAACAAGCTTGGGTTGCGTATTTTCGCAAGTACCGAGGATCTGAATGTTGTCCGTCAGGCAAATCGCCAAAGAAATTGTCGACCGCGAAGGCGGTTATGTAAATGATCCGGATGATCCCGGTGGGGCCACCAAACATGGGGTGACGCTGGCAACGATGCGCAGGCTGGGCCTCGATCTGGATGGCGATGGTGCGATTGGCATCAGCGATGTTAAGGCACTTGGTCGCGATCAGGCGATTGACATATATCTGACGCATTATTTCACGAAGCCGGGCATCGGCGGCTTGCCTGAATGTTTGCAGGCGTCGGTCTTTGATATGTATGTCAACGCCGGCGGTAACGCGATCAAGATTCTGCAAAAACTGCTTAATGACATGGGCTTGCAAGTCGAAGTTGATGGCGCATTGGGGCCACACACGCTTGCTGCGGCATCTCGTGCAGAACGCATGGCACCTGACCATTTGGCCGATGCGTACGGCATCGCTCGGCGGAACTATTACTATCGCTTGGGGGACAATCGCGTCCAGTCACGTAAATATGCAAGACGACGTGATGGAGGCAAAGGCGGGTGGATTGTCCGGGCCGAAACATTTATTGCGCCGCGGTTTCACTTATCTGCGTCAGAACATAAAAAACGGGTGTCCGCATGGGGTTGATTGGAAAAGTACTCAGCGGGGCAAATGCGATTGCCGAGCTTGGGAATGCAGTTGAAAACGTGGCCGAAGTTTTCACACCAAACGCCACCAAGAATATGGTGATGGGGCACGAAGCCTTTGTCGCCGCATTATCGCAATACGGCGTCGAGTTTCAGGCAGTACGGGAAGGTAAATTTGACAGGTTTGTCAACGGTTTAAACCGGCTGCCGCGTCCTGCATTGGCGATTGGTACGTTAGGTCTGTTCGTTTATGCAATGGCTGCGCCGAACAGTTTTGCGGAACGTATGATCGGTCTTGCGCTGGTGCCGGAACCTTTGTGGTGGTTGTTGGGCGCGGTGGTGTCGTTCTATTTTGGTGCGCGTGAGATGTACCACGCTCGGAACAACCGGCCGGTGCTGCGGCTTGCAGAAGACCCCAGCCAGCAGCCGGAAAATCCTGCTCTGGCGGAATGGGTAGGTCAAGGCGAACGCTGATTGTGGCTGCGATCAAAGGCTGAGGCAATTGGCCCGACCTGTTCACTGGCATTGTTATTTGCATGCAGGCTGCAAGCGGGTATGATCCGGGTTCACAACTTATAAAGTGGACCCTGATATGACCGCCGAAATTGGCCATTTTTCCCTGATACTTGCGCTCGTCGTGGCGCTAGTGCAAATGACGGTTCCGATGATCGGCGCGCATAAGGGGTGGTCAAATTGGATGGAATTGTCCGTCCCGGCCGCCGTGTCGCAGTTTGCGCTGACGTTGTTGGCCTTTGCCGCATTGATGTATGCGTTTGCGACTTCGGATTTTTCGCTGTCGTTGGTAACAGCCAACAGCCATTCGTTGAAACCGATGCTGTATAAATTGACCGGAACATGGGGAAATCACGAAGGCTCGATGCTGTTGTGGGTGTTGATCCTGACACTTTTTGGGGCTCTGGTCGCGGTTTTTGGGCGCAATTTGCCGCCACACCTAAAAGCCCGCGTGTTGTCGGTGCAGGCGGCGATTGCCGTGGCTTTTCTGGCTTTTTTGCTGTTCACCTCAAACCCGTTTCTGCGGTTGGCTTTTCCGCCGCTAGACGGGCAGGGGCTGAACCCATTGCTGCAAGATCCGGGTTTGGCATTCCATCCGCCGTTTCTGTATTTGGGTTATGTCGGGCTTTCGATGTCGTTCAGTTTTGCCGTTGCGGCCCTGATCGAAGGACGGGTTGACGCCGCTTGGGCACGTTGGGTGCGGCCATGGACACTGGCGGCCTGGATGTTTCTGACCATTGGCATCGCGCTTGGATCTTGGTGGGCCTATTATGAACTTGGCTGGGGTGGCTGGTGGTTTTGGGATCCGGTTGAAAATGCCAGTTTCATGCCGTGGCTGGTGGCAACGGCGTTGCTTCATTCCGCTATTGTGGTGGAAAAGCGCGAAAGCCTGAAAACATGGACGATCCTTTTGGCGATCCTGGCCTTTTCGTTTTCGTTGATCGGCACATTTATTGTGCGATCAGGCGTCATCACCTCGGTTCATGCATTCGCAAATGATCCCGAACGCGGGGTGTTCATTCTTATGATCCTTGCGGTGGCAATCGGCGGATCACTAACGCTGTTTGCATTTCGCGCCAACAAGCTGGAATCAAAAGGCGTGTTCTCGCTGGTCAGCCGTGAAACCGGGCTGATTTTGAACAATGTGTTGTTAATAGTTGCGGCGTTCGTTGTGTTTATCGGAACGATCTGGCCATTGGTTGCCGATCTGACTTTTGGGCGGAAACTGTCGGTCGGTGCGCCGTTCTTTGATCTGGCTTTCACACCTTTCATGATTCTGATCGCGATGGCGCTGCCGATCGGCGCGATGTTGCCATGGAAACGCGCCGATCTGGCGCGCAGTATCAAACCACTTTGGGGTATGATGGCGTTGTCGGTGGCTCTTGGCGCATTGGTTCTGGTGGTGCAAACCGGTACACTTATGATGGCACCGATTGGGGTGACTCTGGCGACATGGTTGTTGCTGGGGGCTGCCGCTGATCTGGGGCAACGGGTGCGTTTGGGTAAGACCGAGCTGCGTCATAGCCTGCTGCGTTTATTCAAGTTGCCGCGGGCCGATATTGGCAAGGCGGTCGCGCATGCCGGGCTTGGGATCACGATCTTCGGGATTTCCGCAATTACCGCGTGGCAGACCGAGGATATTCGTGTCGCGCGTGCCGGCGACAGCTTTATGGTGAAAGGGGCGCGCATTACCTATGAAATCAGGTTTGACGGCGCCAAGGAAATCACAGGCCCCAACTATACCGCGACCGAAGGCGACTTTGCCGTTTTGGTTGACGGCCAGCAGGTCGCGCGGCTGAAACCGCAGAAGCGCTTTTATCCGGTTTCGAATATGCCAACGACTGAGGCCGCGATTGATATTGGCTTCACTCGCGATGTCTATGTGGTGATCGGTGATGCACAAGACGCCGGCGGTTATGCGGTGCGATCTTACATCAAGCCCTTTGCGAACTGGATTTGGGCAGGCGCGATTATCATGGCGCTGGGGGGATTGTTGAGTTTAACCGACCGGCGTTATCGGGTGGCTGCGGGCGCAATACGCCGACAAACACCTGTTCCAATAGTGGCAGAATAAGACGATGCGGTACGTTTTGATCCTGTTTCTATTGTTCGCGACACCGGTTTTTTCTGTGCAACCGGACGAAGTTTTGACTGACCCTGTGCTGGAATCCAGGGCACGGGATATTTCCCAAGGGTTGCGTTGCCTTGTCTGCCGTAATGAATCCATTGACGACAGCAATGCAGGCCTAGCGCGTGATTTGCGCTTGTTGGTTCGCGAGCGGATCATGCAAGGTGACAGCGACACAGAAGTCGTTGCATTCGTGGTCAGTCGTTACGGCGAATATGTTTTGCTGAGGCCTGAATTCAACGGCAGCAATCTGATGTTGTGGGCCGCCGGCCCTTTAATGCTCGGTATCGGAGGATTGATCGGCTTTGCCTTTGTTCGCCGCCGCCGCACAGTCCCCGCAGACAGCCTGACCGCCGAGGAATCCGCCCGCCTGACCGAGATTTTGCGCAGTGACGTAACGTCTGGTTGATTTCATGCGCGACAAGTGATTGCGCGGCGTTAAAATCCACAAAATCATTCGGCCCGGAGATTCCTTATGTCTTATCAAACAATCACATTTAACGTTGTCGATGGAGTCGCCACGCTGGCACTGAACCGACCCGAAGTCCTGAACGGGTTGACCGCAGGAATGCGCGCCGAAATCCGTGACGCGGTGCTTGACGCACCAAACCACGGGCGGGTTCTTGTGATCACCGGAAACGGGCGGGCTTTTTGCTCGGGGCAGGATCTGGGCGGATCAACGGCGATGACCGATCTTGATCTCGGTATCGCCCTGCGCGAAGAATATGAACCGATGCTGCGGGCGATTTATGATTGTCCGATTCCAACGATTTCTGCGGTAAATGGCGTTGCTGCCGGGGCAGGTGCTAATCTGGCGCTTGCCGCCGACGTGGTGATCGCAAGTGAAAGTGCCTATTTCCTGCAGGCTTTTGCGCTGATCGGGCTTATTCCTGACGCTGGAGGCACCTATTTTTTGCCGCGCAATATGGGTTTTGCCAAGGCGATGGGGGCGTCGTTATTTGCGGATCGCATCCCGGCGCAACAAGCCAGCGATTGGGGGCTGATTTACGAGGCAGTGGCGGATGCGGATTTCGTCGCCCATATCGCCAAACGGGCTGCAAGTCTGGCCAAGGGGCCAACCGCTGGCTACAAACTGATCAAACAAGCGGTGCGCGCCAGTTTTGGCAATGATCTGGATGCGCAGCTTACGCTGGAGGCGGATTTGCAGACAGAAGCCGGAAAGACCGTTGATTTTGTCGAAGGCGTTTCTGCGTTCAATGAAAAGCGAAAGCCGAAATTTATCGGGCGATAAACCGGACTCTACAGTCGGTTTTCAAATTGCCAAAATTCGCTTTCCGGCTCAAAACCGCAGGTTTTGAGCCGGGCCCAACAGAAAATGATCGCAGATCATTTTTTGGCGGGAGCACCCCGCTCAACGTCCTTCGGGTCCGTCATAAGCGCGTTCAACCTTTGCGACGCGCAGCGTGTAATGCTTGTACCAGCGGGTTTTACCCAGTTTCTGTGCCAGTAAATGCTCGGTGACCTGCTTCCAGTTCTTCAGCGCCGCCTCATCCGCCCAATAGCTGACAGTGATCCCAAGCCCGGCTTCGTCACGGGTGCTTTCAACCCCGATATATCCCGGCTGACGTGCAGCAAGTTCAACCATCCGCTCTGCCATTTGGCCGTATCCTTGGTCATCGTCATGACGCTGTGCGGTGAAAATGACCGCATAATATGGCGGTTCGGGCAGGGGGGCGAAACGTGACATATCAGAACTCCAGGAAAAAGGACCGGGCATTTGGCCCGGTCTGTTGATTTATTCCGCCGCGATCTGGATCACTGGCTCCATTTGGTCCAGCCATGCCTGACTAAGATGGCACTTTATCTGATGTCCGTCGACAAGGTCGCGCATTGGTGGCACCTCGGTGTCGCATAACCCGCCCGGCACATTGACTTTATGCATACAGCGGGTCTGGAACGGGCATCCCGGCGGCGGGTTGACGGCCGAAGGGATATCGCCATCCAGCACGATGTGCTTTTTCACCACGGACGTATCGGCGATCGGAACCGCCGACAACAGCGCCTCGGTATAGGGATGATAGGGAGGCGAGAAGACCTGATCCGTCGTGCCCATTTCGACCACATGTCCCAGATACATCACCATCACCCGGTCGCTGAGGTATCGCACGATCGAAAGGTCATGACTGATGAACAGCAACGTGGTTTTGGCGTTACGCTGGATTTCCATCAGCAAGTCGGTCACGGCTGCCTGAACCGAAACATCAAGGGCTGATACCGGCTCGTCTGCGACCACAATCTGCGGCGCGCCAGCAAAAGCCCGGGCGATGCCGACGCGTTGCTTTTGGCCGCCCGACAATTGTCGGGGCATCCGATCCGCGAATTGCCTTGGCAGTTTTACCAGATCCAGCAGCTCCAGCATCTTTTCTTCGCGATCAGCCTCGTTCTCGCCGACCCGAAAGATTTCCAGCACGCGGATGATCTGTTTGCCGATTTTGTGGCTGGGATTAAGCGTGTCGAACGGATTTTGGAATACCATCTGGATCGAGGCTACGTCGCGGGTCGAGCGATCATTGATATCAACCTGACTGATTTCCTTGCCGTTCAGCATGACTGAACCGGATGTGGCAGTTTCCAGCCCCATCAGAACCTTGGCCAACGTCGATTTACCGCAGCCGCTTTCGCCGACTATGGCCAGAGTTTCGGCCTCGCGCGCCTCGAATGAAAGGGTTTCATTGGCTTTCACCACCCGCTTTTCGCCACCGCCAAAGATCGCATTCGCCGCGACCTCGTAATATTTCTTGAGGTTGTCGACCTTCAGCACCACTTCGCCAATCGGAGTCTTTTCAAAGGTCGCTGCGGCGGCAACCCGTGCGTTCCAGTCAATTTCATTCAGTCTTAAACACCGGCTGTCATGGCGCGTGTCACCGGTGATCGGTGCCATTCTGATGTCACCCTTGTTGCAGCGACCTTCCTCATAATAGTCACAGCGCGGGCCAAAATTACATCCCGGGGGGCGTTCATGTGGCAAGGGAAAGTTACCCGGAATTGCCACCAGAGGACGCGAGTTCTTGTCAGCTCCGGGCAAGGGGATCGAACGGAACAACGCCTGCGTATAGGGGTGGCGCATTTTGTCAAACACGTCTTTGATTGACCCGGTTTCGACAGCCTCGCCGGAATACATCACGCAAATCCGGTCGCAGGTTTCCAGGATCAGGCCCAGATTGTGGCTGATGAACAGCATCGATGTGCCGTATTTAACGCCCAGTTCTTTGACAAGTTCAACGATCCCGGCCTCGACCGTTACATCAAGGGCCGTGGTTGGTTCGTCCAAAATCAGCAGGCTGGGTTTTGACATCAACGCCATCGCGATCACGATTCGTTGCTGCTGACCGCCGGACAACTGATGCGGAAAGGCGCGCATGATACGGTCAGGGTCGGGCAGGCGCACGTCTTCGATCACCTGACGTGCCATATCCCACGCCTGCTGCTTGCTGACCCCTTCGTGGATCATCGGCACTTCCATCAATTGCTTGCCGACTTTCATTGCCGGGTTCAACGAGGCCATCGGTTCCTGATAGATCATCGCGATTTCATTGCCGCGCAGGTCGCGCAGTTCTTCGGGCGACATCAGGCTCAGATCGCGACCCTTGAACTTGATAGTGCCGCCAACAACTTTACCGTTGACGCCCAAATCCTGCATCACGCCAAGCGCCACAGTGGATTTGCCGCATCCGCTTTCGCCTACCAGACCCATTGCTTCGCCCGGCATCACTGTGCAGGAAAAATCCATAACTGCCGGGATTTCGCCCGCACGGGTGAAGAACGAGATCGACAGTTGGTCGATTTCAAGGATCGGGCCGTCATAGTCCCATTTTGCCATGATGTTTCCCCTAGTCCTTAAGCGATTGTTCGCGCAAGCCATCGGCCAGCAGGTTGAGTCCCAGCACCAGTGACATCAAAGCCAAGGCCGGTGGTAGGGCCGGATGCGGAAAGATCGACAACAGCTTGCGTCCTTCGTTAATCGTCATCCCCCAGTCCGGGCTTTCGGGGCTGACGCCAAGGCCAAAGAAGCCGAGCGTTCCCAAAAGGATCGAGGTATAGCCGATGCGAAGGCAGAAATCGACGATCAGCGGACCGCGGGCATTCGGTAAAATCTCCCAGAGCATGATGTACCAAACACCTTCGCCGCGGGTTTGGGCGGCGGCGACGTAATCGCGGGTTTTAATGTCCATGGTCAGACCGCGCACAATCCGGAAAACCGTGGGCGAGTTAACAAACACCACGGATACGAAGATGTTCAAAAGGTTCGGATCCATCCCCCAAATTCCAACCGGGTCAGCGTTGAACGCCAGTCCCGAATAGGCCCACAGCCCGATCAGCAGAGTTATGCCGATATATAGGTTGCGTTTGCCGGGGACGGTGAAAAACCTGGACTGAAACAGAACCACAAAGAATACGATGGGAAACAGGAATAATACCGCCGCCATGATATTGGGTATCGATGTTATCCATTTGCTGCCGCCCCAAAGGGTGATTTCAGTTCCCGCCATCCGGATTTCCGGCGTGACCAGCAGGTAAAACAGCAGGATAACCGGGAAGGCAAGCACCAGATTGGCCAAAAAGCTGAGGAATGTATCAAGCTTGCCGGTGATATATCCGGCGGGCAGGCCCAAAGTGACCCCAACCATAAAGGCAAACAATGTTGCACTTGGTGCGATCTTCATCACCGTCTGGCTGCCCCAGATCATCCGCGAAAACACATCACGCGCAAGGTTGTCGCCCCCCAGTAAATAATACGGCACAGCGGCCGTGATATCGCTTGGCACCGGCGTTCCGGGAAGCTTGTTTTTCATTCCTGACAACTGAACCAAGGGCTCAAATGTCGCAATCAATGGCGCCATCAGAGCGGTTAGTATCCAGAACATGACAAGACCAAAGCCAATCATGCCCACTGGGCTGTCAAACAGTTTGCCATAGAGGCCGGTTCGGCCTTTGGTGGCGATTGATACTGCAAATATTGCAGCAAGGCCGATCCAGACCGGCAGGAATTGCGACAGGATCTGGCCGATGATTTGAATTGAGCTTAGCGGTTCCATTACACGGCCCTCCGTTAATTGACGCGGATGCGCGGGTTGAGGAAAACATATCCGATATCTGAAATCAGCTGAGTGAACAGAACCACGAACACGGCGACAACCGAACAGCCAAGCAGCAATTCAATGTCGTTATTACCGGCAGCTTGCACCAGCAGCCAGCCAAAGCCCTTGTACTGAAACAATGTCTCGACAATCACAACGCCGGTCAGCAGCCACGGGAACTGCAACATGATCACCGTGAACGGCGCGATCAATGCGTTTCGCAGGGCATGTTTCAAAACGATGTTCGGAAAGCTGACACCCTTGAGGCGGGCGGTGCGGATATATTGGGCTGTCATCACCTCGGCCATCGAGGCCCGGGTCATACGGGCGATATAGCCCATACCATAAAGCGCCATTGTCAGGACAGGCAGGGTGAAGTTCGCAAAAGTCAGTTCATCCATCGCCGACGTGGCCGAACCTTTGAACCATTTCAACCCGACGATTGAACTGGAGAATACAACGATCAGAATGACGCCGGATACATATTCCGGCGTGGCCGTCGAGATAATGGAAAGCGTCGACAGCGATCGGTCAGTACGCGTGCCTTCGCGCATACCGGCCAGCACTCCGATTGCCAGCGCTGCGGGTACCATTGTTACCATTACCCAGAACATCAACCAGCCGGTCAGGCCCAGACGTTTGCCAATCAGCGATAGGTTCTCGTCTTTGAAGACGTAGGATTCGCCAAAGTCGCCTTGAGCCACTCCACAGTATTTAGGTGCGATTTCAACAGGGATATCGGTGGATATGCATCGCCCGTGCGTTATGCCCTCTCTGTCGACCGTGGTCCAACCCGGGACTATGCCCAGCCATTCGCCATATCGCAAAAAAACCGAACCGCCGAAACCATTTTTGTTCAGCCACGAGGTGACCTGATCATCGGTCATGCGCATGTTGCCTTCGGTTTTGGCAAGCTTTTCTAGGTTTGGTTGTAGGTTGGTCAGGTAAAAAACCACGAAAGTCAGGCACAAAGCCGTCAGGATCATGACCCCCAGCCGCCTTAGGATGAAAAGGCCCATCTGTTCCCCTGTTTTATTGATAGCACCACATTGAAAGGGCGCTTTGATCTGTTTAGCAGTTGGCAGTCAGTGAAAAGGGGGCCGGTTGCCGGCCCCCTTTAGTCAGATTAGGCCCAACCCATGGCATCCAGATGGATTTCATATGTTGGGTGCATTTCGGCACCAATCAGGCCCTTTTTGTAATGGCGGTTCAACGACTGCCAATAAGGCTGAATGGTCACGCCTTCTTCTTGCATGATTTCCTCGATACGGGTCATCAGTACACGGCGCTTATCAGCATCAGCAATTGCCAGCGCTTTGCCGATCAGTTCGTCAAACTCGGCATTGGAAAAGCCCCATTCGTTCCAGGCCATGCCAGTACGATAGGCAAGTGCCAGGATCTGAACGCCCAACGGACGCATGTTCCAGTTGGTCGAGCTGAACGCATACTTTGTCCAGTCGTTCCAGAAGGTTGAGCCGGGCAGAATGGTCCGCTTGACCTTGATACCAGCGTCGCGCAGCTGTGCGGCGACGGCATCGGTGGTGTTGCGGCGCCAGTCATCGTCGATCGAGACCAGCTCGTGCTCGAAATCAGCCATACCGGCTTCAGTCATCAGCGCAAGCGCGCCCGCCGGGTCATGCTTTTGCTTTGGCAGCTGTGCATATTCTGGATGGATTGGGCAGACATGGTGGTTTTCAGCGACCGTGCCGTTGCCCGAATACCCGAGTTCAAGGCAAACAGCATTGTCCACAGCCATCGCCAAAGCCCGGCGAACCCGTGCATCGGCATAGATCTTTTTACCATCAACTTCAGCCAGCTGGTTCGGGCGAATAACAATCGTTGACGCCGTCACAGCCGTTGATTTTTCCCAGCCAAGACCATCCATGACCTCGATGAAATCGCCGGTGGTCTGATAAAACATATCAAACTCATCGGATTCAGCGCCCGCAACATGTGCCGAAGGATCAGTGCCAAGGTCGATGAAATCAATCTGGTCAAGATAGGCGCCTTTGCCCCACCATGTGTGGTTGGTGTTCTTGATCAACGAGCCTTTTACGCCAACTTCATAGTCGCCATTCGGCAGGTAGGGCCCAGTGCCGATTGGATTTGTCAGGATTGTGTCAGCGGTGAATGACGCATGCGGCACAGCTGCAGGATAATCCGCCATACCAACGATGATGGAAATATCCGGGCTTGGCAGGGACAGTTTGACTGTGTGACTGTCAACAACCACAATAGCGCCGGCAATCGCCTGACCGGTGGCTTCGTCGATCATGGTGGCCATACGACCAGCCATCGAGTTGCCTTCAAGGCCTTTATCGCACCAGCCAGCAATGGTCCGGGCAACATCGTCAGCCGTGAAGTCTTCACCGTTGTTCCACTTGACGCCCTTGCGGACATTTAGCGTGTAAACTGTGGCATCATCGTTAACTTCCCAGCTTTCCAGAAGCCGGCCTTCAATCGTGCCGTCCCTGTTATATTGGACCATATATTCCATCCAGCCGCGGGCATAGTTGGCGAGCTGCGACCAGTCCCATGTGCGTGGGTCTTTCAGCGCGCGGACTTCTGTTTGGATGCGAAGTGTTCCGCCCATTTTCGGCGTCGCAGCTTCGGCTTTCGGAGCTGTCAGCCCCAATGCACCGTAAGCAGCAACCGTGGTTGCGCCAAGTGCGGTTGCGCGGGCAAGGAATTCGCGACGGTCCATAAGGCCGGCTTTGCATTCTTTGGCGTACATCGACACCGCTGAGTGCAGTTTTTCCCCGTGTTTTGTTTTATTGGTCATTTGATACTCCCTTTTAGACCTAGTCTTTTGATTGTTACGTCTTGCTGATCGTTGTCCTAACATACTTGCGACAACTATTGTTAGATCTGCGACACGCGCCGCGTTGCATTTACGTTCGGATGTTCTGGTTGCCGTGTAGATCGCGTCGACTGGTTTGACCTTGCAGGTCGACCAACAGCGCAGGCATGGGATACGAATTCAATCGGGCATGTTAACATCGCCCTGATCGTCAGGGCTAAGACCCAATGAGTCAAGCCTTGTTACGGCGACAACTCAAAATTTGCTTACAAATGCTTGTGATTTGGGCGGATTCCGGCAGAGACTGCTCAGGTAACAGTGACGTTTGATTGACGGTATTCATTTGGGAATTGGCCGATATAGTCAAAAAACTGGCGTACAAAATGTCCCGTTAAGCCGTTGCCCAAGCTGGTCGCGACTTCGGATTCCGTAAAGTCGGTTTCCTGCAATAACGCACGTGCTTCAAGCATCAAACGGTCGCGGACCATTTCGGATGTCGGGCAGTGGAAATACTGCCTGCATAGTCGTGTCAGATGGGTTGTCGTGATGCCCATCGCATCGGCGTAATCGGTCACGGAATGGGTTTGGCGAAAATCCTTTTCGAGTAGGGTCAGAAAGTTAGCCAAAATTTTCTGCGCCTTGGTGTCGGGGCGGCCTTCGATCCAGCAGCCTTCGGTATTGTGCCGCTCAATCCAGACACTCAACAGTGTCAGATTGCTTTCCTTTGCATGTTCATATCCCGGTTTGGCATAGAGTAATTCCGTCGAAACATGTTCAAAATACGCGGCCATTAGGCCTTGATCGGCAATCGTTGTCGCCCGAATGATGCAAGGCACTTCGGCCAACGGTACCGTCATGTCAGGATGCAGATAGCCTGCAAACCCATGCGTATTCGCGCCAAACTGGAGCGCGTGAATTGTATTGGCAGGCAGGCTGATCAGTGTATTCGGGCCAAAACCTTTGAATCCGCCATTGATTTCCAAACGACCTTGACCACGGGTAATCCAGTAACAAATGTGGCTTTGCTGTGCGCGCAGGCCATTGATACTCCAAGGATTTAGGCGAATTTCTGAGGCCAGTTGAATGATCCGCACTTTGGGCTTTTCAGCTTTCAGCCCCGGCGTAACTTCGGCGAAGTCCGGTTGAATTTTCAAAGCATGCATAGGTTGTAATCCGTTTGACCCCCGCATTAGGCCTATGCCGCATACGTAAGAAACTCAAGTCGGTTGCATCGGTTATAAGTGGTGATTTGCCTGTGTTTCCTAGGTGGCATCAATCCATGTCCAGTTTTTAAGACGTGCCCGAAACCAACTGCGTTGGCGTTTGGCATATTGACGTGTGGCGATTGTCGCAGCCTCGATCGCCTGCGGTAAGGTGATGTCGCCTTTTAGATAAGACATCAATTCCGCCGCACCTATGGCCTTGGCCGCTGCGGATTGAGGATTCCAATTGGGCAGGTTGGCGCGACACTCCGCAAGCGCGCCGCGTTCCAGCATCGTGTCAAACCGGGTGTTTATGCGGGGCGTCAGCCATTCTTTTGGGGCGTTCAAAACGAAGGCATTGCTGGGCAGGAGTGGCAACAATGGCGGTGGCGTGCTGTCTTGCCAATCCGCAAGACCTTTTCCCGTTGCCGTGTAAACTTCCCAGGCGCGTTGAATACGAACCGGGTTTAACGTGTCAATCCGCGCGACGGTTTTTGGGTCGGACGCGATGAGATCATCCAGCAGACCGGTGTGCCCGGCATCATTCATGCGTTGATTGGCAAGATTACGGGTGGCCGCATCAATTTCCGGAATTTCGGCCAGACCGTCAACCAAAGCCGTGAAATATAAGCCGGTGCCGCCGGTAATGATAACCGACCGGTTCGGGGTCGTCTTCAAGATTTCAGTGACTTCGCGCAGCCAGTGTCCAACGGAATAGGCTTGATCACGCCCAACGTGGCCATAAAGCAAGTGCAGGGCCTGCGCCAGATCCGTCGCTGATGGGCGTGCGGTCAGGACCTGCCAGCAATCGTAGACCTGCAAGGCATCGGCATTAACGACGATGCCGTCAAATCGCGCTGCAATCTCCAGTGCCATTGCAGATTTTCCCGATGCGGTCGGTCCGGCCAACAAAATCGGTTGGTTTGGTTGGATTTGCTTGAGCCAGTCCACTTTTTTGCCTTTGCGCCCCTGAAATATCCGTTTTACCTGCGGTTTTCCGCCCGCATTGGGATATTTGCAATGATGATAGGCCCTTTAACATTGAAACCCGCGCGACTTTAAGACATTTTGCGCGCCAAGCGAAAAATGACCAAGGAGAGTCGTAAATGACCGAGGCAGCAGCCCCCCCCAAAAAAACGAATTACAAACGGGTGCTGATAAAAATCTCGGGCGAGGCTTTGATGGGGCCGCAGGGTTATGGGCTGCATCCACCAACGGTTGAAAGAATTGCCCGTGAAATCAAAGATGTGCACGATATGGGCGTTGAAATTTGCCTTGTGATCGGGGGCGGTAACATTTTTCGCGGCCTGCAGGGCAGCGCACAGGGAATGGAGCGCACAACCGCCGACTATATGGGGATGCTTGCGACCGTGATGAATGCGTTGGCTATGCAAGGCGCACTTGAAAGCCTGAAAGTGTTCACCCGCGTCATCTCGGCCATTCCAATGGATCAGGTATGCGAGCCATATATTCGCCGCCGCGCGGTGCGCCATTTGGAAAAAGGCCGGGTCTGTATATTTGCGGCCGGTACCGGCAACCCATATTTTACAACCGACACAGCCGCCACGTTGCGCGCCAGCGAAATGAATTGCGAGGCAATCTTCAAGGGAACTGGTGTAGACGGAGTCTATGACAGCGATCCACGCAAGAACCCGGATGCAAAACGCTATACGACAATTTCGTATGACGAGTTCTTGCAGAAGAACCTGAAGGTTATGGATGCGTCGGCAATTGCACTGGCCAGGGACAACAAGCTGCCGATCATCGTGTTTTCGCTGAACGAACCGGGTGGATTGGCGGGCATTCTCAGGGGCGAGGGCACCTATACAACCGTCGTTGAATAGGGTTTAAATAAACAAAAACGGGGCATCGGACAGTATGGCAGATGATATAGAAATCGATCTTGATGATCTGGAACGCCGTATGGACGGTGCTCTGGCCGCATTGCGCAGTGAATTTTCGTCTCTCAGAACCGGTCGGGCGACTGCCTCGATGTTGGATCCCGTGATGGTGGATGCATATGGCGCGATGATGCCGATCAATCAGGTCGGAACGGTGAACGTCCCGGAACCCCGGATGGTGACGATAAATGTCTGGGATAAGGCGATGGTTGTTGCCGTGGACAAGGCGATCCGCAATTCCGGTTTGGGGTTGAACCCGGTGATGGACGGCACGGTTTTGCGTATGCCAATACCAGAATTAAACGAAGAACGCCGCCGCGACCTGACGCGGGTAGCCGCCCAATATGCTGAAAGTGCGCGGGTTTCGATCAGAAACGTGCGCCGCGACGGGATGGACCAGATCAAAAAGGCCAAGGTCGATGGTATGGGCGAGGATGACCAGAAAATCTGGTCTGACGAGATACAATCGATCACAGACAAAAAGATTGCTGCTATCGATTCAGCACTTGATCATAAACAAGAAGAGATCATGCAAGTTTAAGCGAATTCACGCGTAACAGTCAAATGAGGCATGTTTTGACAGCAGATACCGAAACCCCGCGCAAAATCAAGCATGTCGCCATTATTATGGATGGCAATGGCCGGTGGGCGACCCGACGCGGATTGCCTAGGTTGGTTGGGCATCGCAAAGGTGCCGAGCGCGTTCACAAAATCGTTGATCTTTGTCCGGATATTGGCGTCAAGTATTTGACCTTGTTCGCATTTTCCACGGAAAACTGGAAACGCGCGGAAACCGAAGTAGCCGGACTGATGTCGCTTTTTCGTCGCTACATCGTAAAAGAGGCCAACAAGCTTCATAAAAACAAGGTGCGCGTCAGGTTCATCGGCGACCGGACGCGGCTTGATCCAAAACTGATCGACATGATGGCGGGGCTTGAAGAAAAGACCGCGCTGAACGAACATCTGAACCTGACGATTGCCCTGAATTATGGCGGGCGCGACGAGTTGACCCGCGCGATGCGCCTGCTGGCCGAGGATGTGGCGGTTGGCAATGTTGCTCCTCGTGATATCACCGATGAAAGCGTGGGCTTTTATCTTGATACCAGATACTTACCTGATCCGGATCTGGTGATCCGCACATCCGGCGAAAAGCGCATTTCAAACTTCCTGCTGTGGCAATCGGCCTATGCGGAATACGAATTTGTCCCGACCCTTTGGCCGGATTTTACCGCCGATGATTTTGCCGATATCGTGCTTGGGGTCGGCAATCGTGATCGCCGTTACGGCGCGGTCGCGGGATGAACGCCGCAGCCGGCAGTTTTCAGGATCTTAAGGTGCGTATCCTGTCGGCCATAGTCATGGCCGTTATCGGAATCGGCGCGATTTGGGTTGGCGGACCAGTGTTTTTGGGCCTGATGGTTGTGGCATCCGGCCTGATGATCGGCGAATTGATGCGGATGTTGCACCCGGAACTGCAACCCACATTGCTGGCGATGTTGGGCGTGGTCGCCGGTGCCTCGGTTCTGTGGGTGGCGTTCGAGGTATCTTATTTCTCGTTTTCCGGGTTGCTGTTGGCGCCGTTGATAGGTGCTGCCATGGTGCCCAAGGGAAAACGTCTGTTTTTTGGCTATAGCGTTGCAATTATTTTGGCGGTTCTGGCGCTGATTGTGGTCCGGCTCCAAAGTGGTTTGCCGGCGACGTTGTGGGTGATTTTGGTTGTAATCGCATCGGATGTCGGCGGCTATTTCTTTGGCCGCATACTGGGCGGGCCGAAGATTTTACCGCGCATAAGTCCAAAGAAAACCTGGTCAGGTACGTTGGGTGGTTGGGCTTTGGCTGGTGCGGTTGCAGGCGTTTTTGTTTGGCTGGGATATGGCGATGTCAGGGTGATCTGGTTAAGCGTTCTGTTGTCGGTGGCAGCGCAAGCGGGCGATATGGTTGAAAGTGCGATTAAGCGACATGCCGGGGTCAAGGATGCCTCGAACCTTATTCCGGGGCATGGCGGGTTTCTTGACCGGTTTGACGCACTCATCGGGGCCGCTTTGTTGCTGATCCCGATCTGGTTCTTGTTGGGCCTTCCAGTTGGAAAAATGTGATATGCGCCGGGTATCGGTATTTGGGTCAACCGGCTCAATTGGGTGCAACACGGTGGATTTGTTGCGCCGACAGGGCGGGGCAGCGGCGTATCAGGTTGTTGCGCTGACAGGCGGGCGAAATATCGCGTTGCTGGCGAAACAAGCGCATGAGTTGCACGCCAAAATCGCTGTTACGGCCTATGATGATTGCCTTAATGACCTCAGGCAAGCCCTTGAAGGATCAGGGGTTTTGGCTACTGCGGGTGTTGCAGCGATTGCCGAAGCTGCTGCGATGCCAACCGATTGGACTATGAGCGCGATTGGCGGCTATGCTGGCCTTGAACCGGGTCTTATTTCGCTGAGACATGGCGGCATTCTGGCGCTGGCGAATAAAGAAAGCCTGGTGGCAGCCGGGCCGTTAATGTTGGCCACCGCCGCGAAACACGGCGCCCGAATTCTGCCGGTCGATAGCGAACATTCGGCGATTTTTCAGGCATTGGTTGGTGAGGATATAAGCCGTGTAAGCCGTCTGATCCTGACGGCCTCGGGCGGGCCTTTTCGTGATTGGACGGCTGCGCAACTGGCCAAAGCTACGCCGGCGCAGGCGCTGGCGCATCCTAATTGGGATATGGGCCGGATGATATCCGTTGACAGCGCCAGCATGTTTAACAAAGCACTGGAAATGATTGAAGCGAAAGAATTTTATGGCGTCGAGCCGGATAAGATCGAGGTGGTGATCCACCCGCAATCTGTGGTCCACTCGCTTGTTAGTTATATCGACGGGTCGGTCATTGCGCATATGGGAACACCTGATATGCGCTTTGCCATTGGGTATGCCTTAAACTGGCCGGAACGACGGGCGTTGCCGGTTGATGTTCTGGATTTAGCGCGTCAAGGCCGGTTGGATTTTGAAGCCCCTGACGAGGTCCGGTTTCCCGCCCTTCGCCTTGCGCGGCAGGTGATGGAAACGGGTGGATTGGCCGGCGCTGTGTTTAATGCTGCCAAAGAAACTACTTTCGAGGCGTTCATGCAACGGCAGATATCTTTCACCGATATGGCGGTTTTTGTCGAACACACACTTGAAACCAGCGGTCTTCGTGGCAACCTTAAAACCGCCACAATTGAACTTGATACCGTGCTGGCTGCGGATAGGGCGGCGCGCAGAATAACCAATGAAGCAATAGCTTTGAAAAAAGCATCTTGAGGGTAATGTGGAACTGATCGGATCAATCCCCGTGTTCGGTGGCCTGTTTACAATGGTCATCGCTTTTGTCGTCGCACTAAGTGTGATCGTAACCGTGCACGAATATGGGCACTATATCGTCGGGCGCTGGTGCGGCATCCATGCCGAGGTGTTTTCACTGGGATTTGGCAAGGTGTTGTATTCGCGGACGGACAAGCGCGGCACCGTCTGGCAATTGGCCGCGATTCCGTTTGGTGGCTATGTCAAATTTTTGGGCGATGCAGACGCGTCAAGTCGCAATGACGATTCAGCCTTAGCTGCAATGGATGCGGAAACCCGCAACCGGTCGTTTCACGGCGCGGCGCTTTATAAAAGGGCTTTGACGGTTGTTGCAGGCCCGGTTGCTAACTTTCTTTTGTCAATTGCCGTGTTTTTTGCGCTGGTCCTATGGTCGGGCCTTGCCACTGACACGCCGACAGTTGGCAAGTTAAAGCTTTTGCCGGATGCGGTGAACGAGCTGAAAACCGGCGATGTTATTTTGTCTATAAACGGGGTGGAAATAAAGGATTACAGTGGTTTATACGAATATGCGCGGTATAGCACAGTCGTTCCAGAGCAGATTTACAGTGTTAAACGTGGCGATGAAATACTATTCGTGCGCGGTCCGTTCCCATTACTGCCATTGATCGAAACCGTCTCGCCGCAATCAGCCGCCATGGCCGCGGGCCTGCTGGAAGGCGATGTCATCCTCAGTATTGATGGGCAGGCACTGACAGCGTTCAGTGAGTTGCAAAGCGTCGTCGGAGCCTCGGCAGGCAAGGAACTCGACCTGTCCATTTGGCGGGACGGCGAAATCAGCCAGGTCAAACTTGCCGCAAAACCCTCGGACGTTCCAGATGGGGAAGGCGGGTTCAAAAGCCGTGTACTTATTGGCATCAGCGGCGGTTTGTTCTTTGAGCCGCTGACCTATACGCCAAGTGTAATTGAGGCGCTTCAAATTGGCGCCACGCGCACATTGGGTATCATGACCGGTTCACTGAACGCGCTGGCGCATATGGTTAAAGGCAAAATCAGTGCGTGTAACCTGCAAGGCCCGATTGGCATGGCCGGTATCGCCGGCGACACTGCGGCGCAGGGACTGCCCGATTTCATCAATTTCATTGCGGTTCTGTCGACGGCGATTGGCCTGTTGAATTTGTTCCCGATACCGGTGCTTGATGGCGGACATTTGATGTTCTTTGGCTACGAAGCGATTGCGCGGCGCAAGCCAAATGAAAAAGTAATGAATGTGTTGATGACCGGCGGCCTGATCTTTGTGCTGGCCCTGATGATGTTTGGCCTTTCCACCGACCTGTTATGCCGCTTTTTACCAATGTTGTCTGAGTTATTCTGAAAAAAGCAAAAATGCCACAGTGTTGCCACATTGACCTGCCAAAACTGAAACAAGACTAAAAACAGTTAAGGCAGGTCATCATGCAACAAATCGCTTTCGGATATCGTGGTCTCGGACTTTTGTTCGACGTAAACAATGACAGGTTTTTGTCGATCCTTTTCATAGCTATGGCTATGGCCGCCGTGGTTTGGGCCGGCACGGAATATGTGCATGCGTTCATTGCGAATGACCAGGTCTTTTCAGCGCCAACATCGATTTAATTGCGCCGATTGCGGCAGTACATCGATAAATCCTTTTCTATTCATCAGTAGAAATCTACATCTGCCGTTGCGAAACAGTGGCTCTTGGGTGTTTGTCGTTTTGACAAACAGCGCAAATGCCACTATTCACGATGTCAAGAGTCGGCACCTTAGTGGGAGCTGGCCATTATCGAGCGGTGGGATATTGCGATGAAGAAGCGTTTTGAGTTGCGTCGGTTTGTCTGGACGTTGGCTGTCATCTTTTTATTGGCCGGTTTGGCGACCTCTTTCACGACAAGCCGCAGTTTTGCGCAAGCCCAGTCTTTCGGCCGTGTTGATGTGACAGGCAATCAACGCATTGAAGCGTCTACAATTCGCAACTTTGTCGGTCTGGACTTGAAAAAACCAGTGTCCCCCGGGCAAATAAACGCAGCCTATCAACGCCTGATTGCAACCGGATTGTTTGAAGAGGTCAAAGTAATTCCGCGCGGTGGCTCACTTGTGGTCGAAGTGCGCGAATATCCCACAATCAATCGGATCAATTTTGAGGGTAACAAGCGCGTCAAGGACGAAAAGCTAGCCGAAGTAATCGTGTCAAGGCCACGCCACACCTATAGCCCTGCCCAAGCCGAGGCGGATGCCGCTTTGATCGTCGAGGCATATCGCCAAAGCGGGCGGTTCACAGCCGAGGTTAAGCCCAAGATTATCCGTCGTTCGGACAACCGCGTTGATCTGGCCTTCGAAATCTTCGAAGGCAAGGTGGTTGAGATACAACGCCTCAGCTTTGTCGGGAACCGGCATTTCAGCGACAATCGCTTGCGTAAGGTGCTTGCAACCAAACAAGCGGGCATTTTTCGGGCCTTTGTAAAGGCGGACGCGTTTGTGGCTGACAGGATTGCATTCGATAGGCAAATCCTGACGGACTATTACTTTGCACGCGGTTTCGTTGATTTTCAGGTTTTGTCTGTCGCAACTGAAGTGGCACGCGAGCGGGACGGTTTCTTCCTGACCTTCAATGTGCGTGAAGGCCAACAATATCGGGTTGGCAAAGTTACTACAGTTTCAAAAATCGCCGGAGTTAAAACGGATGCCTATCACAAGGTCGGCAACCTCAGGACAGGCACCGTTTATTCGCCGTCATTGGTGGAAGTCACTCTTGACCGCATGGAAGCTTTGGCAACCAAAAACGGGCTCAATTTTGTTCGAATCACCCCGGTGATTGTCCAGAACGACAGGAACCTGACCCTTGATGTCGAAATGGTCATCGAACCTGGACCGCGAGTATTTGTCGAACGCATAGATATCGAAGGTAATGACACGACACTTGATCGGGTGATCAGGCGCGAATTTGACACAGTCGAAGGTGACCCGTTTAATCCGCGAGCAATCCGAACTGCAGCACAACGGATCAAGGCGCTGGGGTTCTTTGAAACCGCTGAAGTCACAGCGCGCGAGGGAACAACCCCGGATCAGGTTGTGGTCGATGTAAACGTGAAGGATAAGCCGACTGGAAGCCTGTCGTTTGGGGTGAATTATGGCGCGTCCGGCGGCATTGGCGGTGCCGTCAGTTTGTCCGAGAGCAATTTTCTGGGACGAGGCCAGTTCCTGTCAGTCAACCTGACGACCGGAACCAGTTCCGGTGCGATAGGGCTGTCTTTCGCAGAGCCGCGGCTGCTGGACCGAAACGTCCGATTTGATTTTGATCTTTCACAAACGAAATCCACCCAACAAAACGCTTTTTACGATACGAATGTTCAGGTGATTTCATCGTCGTTGACGTTCCCGCTCAGCCGCAATGGCAAGCTTTCAGTTGGCTACCGTTACGGCGCAAATACGATTAGCAACGTAACCGGGGTCGCATCCCCGATAATTATTACCGAGGCGGCCGCTGGTACAAGAACAGCCGGGTCGATCAATTTTGGATACACTTTCGATAACCGCTCATCCGGCATACGTCCAACATCGGGGATCATCTTTCGTTTAACCGAAGAATTGGCCGGTTTCGGGGGCGTGTCGAAATATTCGAAAACTTCGCTCTTGATTGGGGCCCGCACAACCACTTTCAATGAAGACGTAAGCTTTAGCGCCGAACTTGAGGGTGGCATTTTGACCGATGCAAGTGGCGCAAGCCGCATCACCGACCGGTTTCAGGGCAGCGGTAATATTGTGCGCGGCTTTGCAAACAACGGCATGGGGCCGCGCGATATGGCTGTCGCGAATATGGATGCACTTGGCGGCAACATGTATGCGGTTGCCCGGTTCGAGGCAACTTTCCCGGTCGGCCTGCCAGAGGAATATGGCGTTGCTGGTGGGTTGTTTTTTGACATCGGTTCTGTCTGGAGCTTAAACGCGACGACCTTGGCGCTTGCTCCGGGTACGGATGCGGGCATGCATATCCGCTCGGCGTTGGGCGTTTCGATCTTTTGGGAAACTGCCGTAGGCCCGCTTAGGTTCAATTTCACCCGGGCATTAAGTAAACGAAGCTATGACCAGACAGAAAATTTCAGTCTGTCGATCGGCAAAAGGTTCTGATCGGGGGGGCGGAATGATCCCTAAACTATTCTGGCGAAATATTGTACTGATCGGATTCTTGGCGGTATTTGCCATGCCGGCGTCAGCGCAGGTCATAGGCAGCCAAATTCAGACCCTGGATCAAGAGCGGTTTTTCAATCAATCTGCATTTGGCAAGCGCGTTTTACAAGAGATCGAGCAAAGATCCGTCACTCTAGCGACGGAAAACCGTAAGATCGAAGCAGAGCTGACCGCTGAAGAACTGGCTTTGACCGAGCGCCGGAAAACGCTGGTGCCCGCCGAATTCCGTGCATTGGCAGATGCGTTTGACAAGCGGGTCGAGCTGATCCGCACGGGGCAGGCACAAAAGGCCAATGAATTGAATGTCTGGGCCGAAACCGAACAAAAGCGCTTTGTGGAAATTGCTTATCCGCAATTGCTGGAACTTGCCAAAGAATTGGGTGCATTGGTGATAATCGACCAACGCACCACGATAATTACGTCAAGCAAAATTGACGTGACCGAACAGGCGATTTTTCGCGCCGATCAGGTTATCGGTGACGGTAGTGCTGCGGCAACCGAAACGCTGCCTGACACAACCGCGACTCCGCCTGCGGAACCTGCGAAAGAATAATCGCCCACGCTTGTCACGCCGTCTGACGATTGCTAGTGATGGGGAGCGGTTTCATTAACAGGAAGACAGGCGCATCATGACTGAGCAGAACAGCGACGAAACCATCTCGGTTGATCTGGCGATGATCCAGCGCATGATCCCGCATCGATATCCGTTTCTGTTCATCGACAAAGTTAAGGGAATCGTCGCTTCTGAACGCGCAGTTGGCATTAAGAACGTCACTTTCAACGAGCCGCATTTTCAGGGACATTTCCCGGCGAAACCAATTATGCCGGGTGTCACTGTGATCGAAGCGATGGCGCAAACTGCCGCCGTGTTGGTTAGCTATACGCTTGATCTGGTGGATAAAAACCCGTTGGTCTATTTCATGACGATGGATAAATGCCGGTTTCGCAATATGGTGGTTCCCGGTGACGTGCTTGAATTGCATGTGCAGGTCCTGCGCGGGCGTGGCAAGATCTGGAAGTTCTGGGGCGAGGGCAAGGTTAACGGTAAAATTGTGGCTGAGGCTGAATTTACCGCGATGATCGACCTTCCCAAGGGCGTCCTGTGATCCTGAGCTCATTATGATCGCGAAATCCACCATTATTCACCCAACTGCAATCGTCGAAGATGGCGCGATCATTGGCGACGACTGCCGGATTGGGGCTTATTGCGTCGTTGGCGCTGACGTTGTTTTGGGGCGCGGTGTTGAACTTCTGAACCACGTTTCAGTCAGTGGTCTTACTTCGATAGGCGACGGCACCAAGATATGGCCCTTTGCGTCAATTGGCAGTCAGCCGCAGGATCTGAAATTCAGTGGCGAGAAAACCCGACTGGAAATTGGCGCCAACAACATGATCCGCGAATATGTTACGATGAACCCCGGAACCGCTGGCGGGGGTGGGCTGACCCGGGTGGGTGACGGCAATCTTTTCATGATGATGGTGCATGTTGGTCATGACTGCATGGTTGGCAACAACATCGTGTTCGCCAATTCCGTCGCTTTAGGTGGTCATGCGGTTATCGGCGACAACGCTGTAATCGGCGGACTTGCAGGCATTCACCAGTTTTGCCGTATCGGGCAGGGGGCGATGATCGGGACCGGTGCGTCGGTCGTAAATGATGTGATCCCCTATGGATCTGTCGTGTCGCCGCGGGGCTCGCTGGGTGGATTAAATCTTGTCGGACTGAAACGGCGCGGGGCGGATAAAGACGCGATGAACGGGTTGCGCGCGGCTTATAAGGTGCTGTTTGGGCAGGAAGGAACACTGATGGAGCGGGCGAACGCACTTAGTGACGATATGCCCGACAACCCGCTTGTGCAGGACGTGTTGGAATTCGTTCTTGCGGCCTCCGAGCGGTCAATTTGCACGCCGGATTGACGATGAAGCCTGTCGCCATCATAGCCGGGGCGGGTTTGTTACCGGAGTTACTGGCCAATGAATGCAGACGCTTGGGTCGGGTTTATGTGGTTGTGCAATTTCAAGGGATTGATCTTGACTGGGCAGGCGGTCACCATACCGAGGTGGCAGAATTTGAAAGACTGGACAGCCTTTTTGATCGGTTAATAAGCGCTGGCTGCACGGCCGTGGTTTTCGCCGGGGCAATGGCACGCCCGCGTGTGGATGTCACCCGGCTGGATGCCAGTTCAACACGGCTGTTGACGGCAATCAACTCAGGCGACGACACGACTTTACGCGCCGCTGCGGACCTGTTTGAAAGCCACGGAATTTTGGTTGAAGCGGCGCAAGATACCCTGCCTGACTTGTTGATTGAGGCCGGGGTTTTGGGCCAGATTTCACCCACTGTCGAGGACCTTGACGATATTGCGCGGGCCGCCGAGATTGCCAGCGCGCTGGGGCGCGTGGATGTCGGGCAAGCCGCGGTTGTGGCGCAAGGTATTTGCCTTGGGGTTGAATCCATTCAAGGGACGGATGCGCTGTTGCGTTTTGTTATGGAAACAGCCGTGGCTTTCCGGCCCAACCCGATCGCTGCCAAAGGTGTTTTGTTCAAAGCACCGAAGTCCATTCAGGATCGGCGGTTTGATTTGCCTGCCATTGGGCCAGATACGGTCAAGGCCGCTGCCAAGGCTGGCCTTGCCGGTATTGCCCTTGCTGCGGGCCAAGCGATGATCCTTGATCGCGCGGCCACGGTTGCGGCTGCTGATCAAACAGGACTGTTCATTTATGGTCATGTGGCCAAAGTATCATGAGTGCTGCACGGCATTTATTCCTGATCGCCGGTGAACCATCGGGCGATCGCTTGGGGGCAAGCTTGATGGCGGGCCTCAAACGTCTTGATCCGGATTTGCAATTTCACGGTATCGGCGGGCATTTGATGCAGGCCCAAGGGCTTCACAGCCTGTTTCCGATGTCAGATTTATCCGTTATGGGGATCGCCGAGGTTCTGCCAAGGCTGCCAAAATTGCTGCGGCGGGTTCGCGAGGCGGCAACAGCGGCGAGCGATCTGAACCCGGCCGCGTTGATCACCATCGACAGTCCGGATTTCTGTCTGCGGGTGGCTGCGCGCGCCAAGGTTGCCAATCCGGGTTTGAAAACCATCCACTATGTGGCCCCAACCGTTTGGGCATGGCGGCCTGAACGGGCGGCGAAAATGGCAAAATACATCGGCCACGTATTGGCGTTATTCCCGTTTGAGCCACCTTTCATGCAGGTCGAGGGTATGGGCTGCGATTTTGTTGGCCATCCGGTTGTGGCTGATCCAGTGGCCAGTAAGGTCGATATCGGCGATTTTCGGGCAAGTCACGGCATTGCGCAGGACGCGCCGCTTTTGGCGGTTTTGCCCGGGTCGCGCCAAGGTGAAATCAACCGTATTGGCCCGGTTTTTGCCGCAGCACTTGAACTGATCCATGCAAAGCGCCCGGATATCCGATTTGTTGTGCCTGCCGCCACGAATGTCGCACAAAACCTCAAAGCGATGATTGAAAGCTGGCCGGCAGCGCCGATCCTGCTTGATCCGCGTGCAATGTCTGCCGACGCCGCGGAGGCGCGCAAAAGGGTTGCGTTGGCGGCCAGTGATCTGGCGTTGGCGGCCTCGGGCACGGTGTCGCTGGAACTTGCGGCGGCGCGTACGCCAATGGTGATTGCTTATAAATTTAACTGGCTGACGACGCGCATTCTCAAGCGCAAAGTCAAAGTTGATACCGCCACGTTGGTTAATCTTTTGACAGAAACCCGAACAATTCCTGAGTTTTTGTTCGAGAATTGCACGCCAAGCAAAATTGCCGACGCTGTACTTGATTTAATGAACGACGAAAACGCGCGGCTTGCGCAAGTGGCAATAGGCGATCAGGCGATGGTTCTATTGGGCAAAGGCAGCCAAGATCCGGGTTTGCGGGCGGCCAGGGCGGTGCTTGACGTCATCGCGACGCCATAAAGGCCTGTCACATTTGGCGAAAGGCCGCCTGACGTCATTCCGTAAATGCGGCAACAATTGCGCCGGTTTTTTCAACCAAAAGTTCAGGGGCTATGTCAAACATATGATGCGGGGTGCCAGCGGCCGCCCAGATTTGCGGGAAAGCCATTAATCGCGGGTCGATAAAAGCCCGGATGGGGTTCAGATGCCCAATCGGGGCGACGCCACCAATCGCAAAACCAGTTTGCGCGCGAACGAGATCAGCGTCCGCTTTGCCCAATAATTCGCCCGCCAGCTTTGATGCCGCACTAACATCAACACGATTGCCGCCGGCCGTTAGAAACAGAATGGCTTGCATCGACTGTTCACCCCGAAATATCACAGATTTAACGATCTGATCCAGTTCACAGCCAATAGCATCCGCCGCCTGCTGCGCTGTGTTGGTTGGCACGGTTACGTGCATAATTTTGCAGACCAGCCCCAGTTCAGCCATATGGGCCTGTACGCGTTTCAGACTTTTGCTCATATTACCCTCTGTCATTGGCTGTTATCTGTGCGACGCGTTGACTGCGCAAGCCCTGTTGACGGCGACGCAACGGGGCCGCATCCTTGACGCATGTCTTTGATGAAATCAACCTTTCGCGCACCGATTCCGTTTGAACCAGAACTCGCGTCTGATGCGCTGGCGATATTTGCATCGCAACCCGAGAATATCAAAAACCTGATCGGCGGAACTGCGGGTTGCAGCCCCTATCTGCGTGGATTGCTTTTGCAGGAATCAGAATGGCTTGCGACGGTTTTTGAGACGGACCCGGCACTGGTCTTGAAGGGCATTCAGGCCGATGTAACCGCGCGAACATATGACGTTTTGGCTGTGGAATTGCGGCAGGCCAAGCGGCGCATCGCGCTCTATACGGCGCTGTGCGATCTGGGCGGCATGTGGGATTTGGGACAGGTCACCGGTGCGCTGACAGATTTTGCGGATTTTGCCACAAATACCGCGCTGAACGCGTTGATCCTTGCGGAATTCGAGCGTGGAAAATTGCTGGGATGCACTGTGGGCGATCTGCAAGAAGCGTGTGGCATGGTCGTTCTTGCCATGGGAAAAATGGGCGCGCGCGAGCTGAATTATTCCTCGGATATTGATCTGATCGTGCTGTTTGATGAAACCCGACATGCCGAGGCTGTTTTTGATGATATCCGCACTCGGTTCATCCGGATAACCAAGCGTTTGGCACAGATTTTGTCGGATGTTACTGGTGACGGATATGTGTTCCGCACCGACCTGCGTCTGCGCCCTGATCCTTCGGTCACGCCGGTATGCCTGTCGATGGGGGCTGCCGAGCGGTATTACGAAAGCTTGGGGCGCACATGGGAGCGCGCGGCGTTTATCAAAGCGCGGCCCTGTGCCGGTGATATCAAGGCCGGTTGGGATTTCCTGGAAACCCTGCGCCCGTTTGTGTGGCGCAAACATCTTGACTATGCGGCCATTCAGGATGCCCATGATATGCGCCTGCGCATTCGTGAACATAAAGGTCTGGGCGGCCCGATCCAACTGCAGGGTCACAACATGAAACTCGGTCGCGGCGGAATACGTGAGATCGAATTTTTTACCCAAACACGCCAGATCATTGCCGGCGGTCGCGACCCTGAATTGCGGTCGCGCCAGACAATCGGTGGGCTGAAGGTTTTGGCTGCAAAGGGCTGGATACCACCCGAGGCCAGCGACCGCCTGAGCGCTGCCTATGTGCAACACCGCACGATTGAGCACCGCATTCAGATGTTAAACGACGCCCAGACGCATGATTTACCAAACAGCTTAGATCAGATGCGGCGTCTGGCAAATTTTTGCGGTCAGGCAGATTTGGTGGTGTTCTGTGCGGACATCGGTCAGCGGTTGAACATGGTGCATGACCTGACAGAAAGTTTTTTCGCCCCCGAGCAAGAAACCGCGCCGCAAACAAGCGGGCTAAGTGCGCAATCTTTAGAAATGATCGACCGTTGGCGGCATTACCCGGCACTGCGCACATCGCGCGCTGTGGGGATATTCAAACGGTTGCAGCCGTCGATATTGGCACGCATTGCCCGTGCAGCACATCCAGATGAGGCGTTGATTCAGTTTGATGGGTTTCTGTCAGGGCTGCCGGCCGGTGTTCAGCTGTTTTCGATGTTTGACTCAAACCCGCAACTGATTGATTTGCTCGTGGATATATGCGGATCAGCCCCCGGTCTTGCGCGGTATCTGTCGCGTAATTCGCAAGTGTTTGATGCCGTGATCGCTGGCACTTTCTTTGAAGTTTTGCCAGCGATGGACGATCTTGCCGCTGAACTTGCAGCAGTACTTACACCACTTGACGATTATGAAAGTCAATTGAACGCAGCGCGGCGTTGGATGAAGGAACTGCATTTTCGCATCGGTGTGCAGCACTTGAAAGGCATGATCCAAAGCGAAACGGCGGGCGCACGTTATTCCGATTTGGCCGAGGCCTGTTTGCGGGCTTTACTGCCGGTTGTTGCACAGGAATTCGCCCGAAAGCATGGCGACATGCCGGGTCGCGGTGCGGTGGTTCTGGGTATGGGGTCGCTTGGGTCGGGCAGTTTGTCAGCAACTTCTGATCTTGATGTGATCGTGATTTACGATGCAGACGGGCAAGAAACCTCGACCGGCGCGCGGCCTTTGGCGGTTTCGACCTATTTCGCGCGATTGACGCAGGCTTTGGTGACGGCGTTGTCGTCACCAATGACTGAAGGGCGGCTTTACGAGGTTGATATGCGTCTTCGTCCGTCAGGCCGAAAGGGGCCGGTCGCGACCGCGTTAAGTGGATTTTTCAGCTATCAACGAACAGAGGCCTGGACGTGGGAACATCTGGCGCTAACGCGGGCGCGGCCTGTCGCGGGCGATCAGGGTTTGGCCGCAGAGGTCGAGGCTTTCCGGCGCGAAATTGTCGCCCAGCAGCGTGATCACGCGGTGGTCTTGCACGATGTCGCGGACATGCGCGCACGCCTTAGTGATGCAGCAGATGTTTCGCGACTGAACAATCCCTGGGAAACCAAGCTTGGGCAGGGGCGGATGCTGGATATTGAATTGCTCGCACAAGCGGCGGCCCTGACCGCGGGCAACCCGGCGCGCGATGTACTGGGACAACTGGCGTTGGGGGTCAGTTTGGGGTGGTACAAGGCTGACGAATGCAAGGCGTTGCAACAGGCCTATGGTCGTTTGCGGCGGGTTCAGCAAATTGGGCGACTGATGGTCGAAGGCGAATTGAAGCCCACAGAGTTGGGTCTGGATGCCTGCGCGGAGTTGTTGAACCAATCTGGTGCTGCGTCAATTGTCGACCTCGGGGAAAAGCTCTTAAACGAAGCCACACTGGTTTCAGGTCTGATTGATGCCGTTCTTGGTCGCGCCAAGGCATGAAAATGTCGCCCGCGTGACTGGCATTCCCGCTATTCAATCGCTAATTTGCGCGGCAACCCGGAGGGACGAATGGACAAAGGTAATCTGGCGATTGATCCCCGTGGATTGATTTTCGAAAGCTACCGCATAGAAGGTATCGTGGTTGAGGAATGCCGCTCGATCTTTTTGGATTGGGCGCTGGGTTTGCCACAAGATACCGATATGCCCGCCGCGTTGAACGCTCTGATGGTGGAATATGGTGCTGGCAATCCGGATCATCCGATGACCAGCGTCGTCGTTGAGGGTTTGGGGCGAACGGCGACGGCTGCGGGTAGGCGGGGCGGCCGTATGGCGCGCACCGGACGTTAATCGCCACATTCGGATCCAGAAACTGCCTTGCCCCTTGACCACGCCTGTCTG
>ERZ889078.208-NODE-208-length-53786-cov-9.701327_pt1 | contig 53786 bp, 26 predicted proteins | sample MGYA00521266_ERZ889078 | MGnify/ENA primary metagenome ERZ889078 (study PRJEB32303, sample SAMEA104408618) | aquatic metagenome | biome: Brackish water; feature: Pelagic; material: water | place: Baltic Sea | collected 2014-06-16T06:34:00 | depth 76,534 m ... | reverse complement strand
GCTCAACGCTCTCTGCACCAACTTGCGTCGCCCAGCACCAAGCCCGTGCACCGCAAAAGTCGCTTCAGATTGCCTCGCGGCCAGCAAATTGACCGCGCGGCTGCCGTCGTTCGCCTCCAACGGCGCTGTCCGCATGAGACCGGCAGCCCCTCGATCAGCACGGCGAACCACGTTCAAAAACGTGTATAGAATCATCCTGAAACTCACCCCTTCCCCAACCCCACCCGCAGCGCCACCACCCGCGCTTCCAACGCTGTGGCCGCCACCTCCAACCTCTTCCGCTGCCCATCCCGCAGCTTACTCAGATCCACCCGCTCCCACGCCGCCGTCCAACTCTCCACATCACCCACCAGCTTCTCCGCACGCGTCACCATCCGCCCCGGCACCGGCAGCCGCTCATCCCTCGCCACCTCCGCCACCTGCACCCCAGGCGTCGCCTCATCCGCGTCCATCGGCAGCCCAGCCCGCACCGCGCTCACCACATCCCGCAGCTGCTTCACCGACCAATCGCTCGCGATCGCCGCCCCGGCCACCTTCGCTCGCTCCGTCGGATCCCGCAGCCGCGCCAGCTCCAGCACCTGCGAGAGAAACAACCGCTCTGCCACCGCCGGCGGCAGCGTCCGCACCACGACGCTCGCCCGGATGCTGGTGCGCGCCTGCGCCTTCGACAGCCCATACCGCGCCAAGGCCTCTTCGCACTTCTCAAAAAACAGCTCAAACCGCGCGTCTTTGGTGGAATCACGGCTCGAGAACGCCACCGGGTCGCCGCCCCAGAAGTGCTGCAGCAGCACGTTGCCGACCTGCACCCGGAAAAACAGCAGATGCTCCCGCGCGAGCCGCTCCAGCTCGTCGAGGATGTCTTCGAATGGCGTGAGACCGGCAATGGCTAGGGGATTCGCAGAGAGGTCGTTCATGAAGACAGCTCCAGGTTGAGGGGAAGGACGCCGCATCGTGCCGTAGCGCTGCGCGAAAAACCACTCTTACGACGTCGTAAGAGTGGTTTTTCGCGGCTGTGATCTGTCTCATTTGGTGTGCGACCCTATGGTTTCGTCGGCGCCTCTCATAATACCGGCGCCAGCTCGGTTACGTCGGCTACGTCCATGCGCCATCGCTCACGGCCCTCAAACGTCCACGACTAGGCCTCGATCCGCTGGGCAACAGAGATCGCGACGCGCACCTCCGCCCCAGCCAAAGCACCTACCCCTCCTCCTCCCCAGGCCAAAACGCCACGAAGTAGTGATTGATCTCCTCGACATAACAAGGAAACCCCAGCTCCGCCGCCAGCGTCGCCGCGGCCTCGTAGTCCACCCATCCAACGTCGCCATACTCCGGGCGCTCCACCAGCGCGATCACCCCCGTCCAGTCGCTCTCCCCCTCATCATGCAAAGGCATAGCGACCACCGCCGGGTCATGAACTTCAGCGTCCTCTCCCACCCAGCACGCCGCAGCGATCGTGACCGCCGCCAACGCCGTCGCCGGCTTGCGAGCCAGCGCCGCAGGAATATCGACCGCCTCCCGTCCCGCCGCCGTCAGGACAAAACAATCGCTGTTGTCCACGTCGTCCCGCAACAAGCCACGCTTGACGAGCGCCCGGATGGTGCGCAAGCGCGGGCCTTCATCGTCATCCACCTCGCACGCGACGTCGGCCGCGTAGGCCATCGCCAACGCGCTGCGCTGGGGGGTTGAGAGCTTCATGGTGCCTCCTGTTTGATGTCGTACCTAAACGAACCTCACGGATCCTCACGCTCGTCGCGGCGTGCCGAGCGTCTCGTCGTTGCTACGGTCGACGGCGCAAAGATGCATCGGTATCCGGCGCGTATGAGACAGTCTACGTCGCATGTCGACCGGGAGCGCCTGAGGCGTCGCCCTCGACATCTCGCCTTAGCCGATCCAGCCTCCCGGCTGGCCAAGGCCGCCCATGCGCTCCGCGTCCTGCCGCGAGCGCGTCTAGGCCACCAACAACCCTGACCCTCGCGGCCGCGCAGGAGGCATTCAATCGATGGACGAGCAAGATTTGCTACGCAAGCTACAAGCGATCGAGGCCCTCTTTGCCGGCGCGACAACCGACGGCGAACGTGACGCGGCGGGCCGGGCGCGGGCGCGTCTGCGAGAGCGGCTGCGCGAGGCCGAGTCGGTTGAGGCGCCCATCGAATTCACGCTCACGATGCACGATCCGTGGTCGCGCAAGCTGCTCTTGGCGCTCCTGCGTAGCTATGGTCTCAAGCCTTATCAATATCGCCGTCAGCGTCGGCAGACCGTCATGGTAAAAGTGCCCAAACGCTTCATGGACAGCACCCTCTGGCCACAATTCGAACGTCTCGACACGGAGCTGCGGAGCTGGCTCGGTGAGGCCACGGATCGCATCATCGCGCAGGCGCTCGATCAGAAGTCGGAAGATGTGCAGGTTATCTCGCAAGGGCAGCTGCCGATGTAGCGGCGGGCGACGATTGTGACCTTGCGGCTGTACCGGGTTTTCGCCACGCCAAGGTCGCCGCCACCCGCCCCCACTCCGCCGTGCAGCGCCGCACCACGAAAAACTACGCTTCCGACGTCGGAAGCGTGACTTCTCGCGCTTGCGATCCACTGCGTCGCCCGCCCATCACCCAAGACACGTCAATCACGACCGGTCGCAATAGGACATAACCTGTCGTATCGATCCGCCACCCTCCCGCCAGCAACCCAGCCCCCACCACGCTGACGCAGCGCGAGGTCCACATGAACGACGCCACTCTGATGACCATGGTCCTTGAGGACCACTGCAAGGCCAATCTGCTCGATCACATCCGCTTCCGCGAGCTGCGGGTCACCGGCACCATTCCGGTCCTCATTGAGCGCCTCGTCACCGACACAGGCGGAGATATGGACGAGCTCCTGCGCAACGGCGGATGGGGCCTCGCCGGGTGGAACGAATTCCTAGAAGAGGTCGGCCTCTCGCGCCGACGCAGCTTCCAAGCCGTCGCCGACGAGCTGCGCGACGGCTATGCAGGCGATGATGACGACGATGAGTTTGATGACGACGATGAGTTTGATGACGACGACGAGTTCGACGACGACGATGGCCGCTCAGTGATGACCGAACCGCTGCTGGACCTGCTCACCCAACAACAGCTCAGCGCCCTCTGTGCGCACCACGACCTGAGCACCGGTGGCAGCCAAGACACCCTCACCCAGCGATTGATGGACGCGATCGATGGCGATCTCGACACCCTCCTCACCGGCAGCGGCTGGCTTCTCCGCGACTGGAACCGCCTCGCCGCAGACTACGATCTGCCGCAATCACGCAGCTACGACGCCTTCGTCGACCGTGTCTCCGAGTTCCTCGATGAGTTCGACGAAGACCTGCAGCTCGACGACGACAACGACACCAACAACGACTACCAGCACGACCCAGCCGTCGCCGCGCGCAGCCTCCGCCCCTACCAACGCGACGCCCACGCCGCGCTGATCCGCGCCCTCAACACCGCGCGTGAGCAATCCACCACCGGCGCCCTGCTGCACCTCGGCACCGGCGGCGGCAAGACGTTTGTCGCTAATGAGGTCGTCACCACCTGGCTCCAACAAAACGACGGCTATGTGCTCTGGATCACCAAAGACTGGTGGCTGCTCCGTCAAGCCGCACAGGCGCGGGCACAACGGGCTGTTGGCGCCGTCGATGCCCTCTTGCGCCTCGGCGGGACGGACAAAAAGCTGGCCGTTCGTGAGCTCGCGTCGGCCACCACGCCACCGAACCGCAGCGTCGTCTACACCACGCTCCACACCCACAACGCGCGGCTGGCCAACGGCCTCTTGCCGAAGCAACGGCCGAGCCTCGTGGTGTGGGATGAATGCCATTGGGCGGAGAGTTCATCGATCGGCACGAAGCTGCGTCGCTGGCTGGCGCACCGCACCGCGCCCGCGCCAATCCTCGGCCTCACCGCGACGCCGCGGCCCCAGAGCAAGCTGACGCTGGCCTACAGCAAGAGCTTCCACGCGCTCGTGAAGCTGCAATACCTCGCCGCGCCGGTGGTGGAGACGGTGGGCACCAAGATCAACTGGAAGCCGCAGCTCTCCATGGGTAGCCACGGTGATTTCCGCCCCAAGGATTTGGATCGACTCGCCAAGACCAAGAAGCGCAATGAGTTGATTTTGCGGCACTACAGTCAGCACGCGAAGAAGTACGGCAAGACGCTGGTGTTCGCTTGCGACATCAAACACGCCGACCGCCTCGCCAAGCTCGCCGGCAAACATGGCATCGGCGCGGCGGCGCTGCACAGCCACAACACCGACGCCCAAAACCAGGCGCACCTTGAGGGGTTTGTGGGCGGGACGTACGATCTGCTGATCAACGTCGCGAAGATGACCCACGGCGTCGACATCCCGGAGATTCAAACGATCTTTCTGTGTCGTCCGACCGCGAGCGACATGCTGTTCTCGCAGATGACCGGTCGTGGCGCGCGCATCATCGGCGGTGAGCGGCGCCACGCGACCTTCAACCTGGTGGAGTTCACCGACAACCTGTCGCGCTTCCGGGACTCGCTGGTGACGGCGAAGATCTACTTCGACGGCGCGCAGCAGTCCGACGTGGTTCACCCGGCGCCGGCCCGCGCGGCCCAAGCGCTTGAGCGCCACGAATTCGACCCGAAGGGGCAGTTTCGCAGCCTGAGCGCGGTGGTGACAGGGTCGTGGCCAGCGCTGGCGGGCGTGGTGTTTCGGGAGGGGCAGTCCTTTGGTGTCGAGGTTGAGCTGACCGCGACCGGCGAGATCCCTTCGCCGACGACCCCACGGTGGCAGGTGCCGGCGAAGCTCTTGCACGACGCCATCAAGGCCACGGTGCCCAGCCATACGCGGCCAGCACCACACCCGGAGTACGGTGTGGGCGACCACACGCGCTGGACCACGGAGTTCGACAGCACCGCCGGTTGGGAGATCGTGTCGCGCGTGCTCAGTGGCGAGGATGGCATCGACGAGCTCGCGCGGGTGCTCGGCGCGGTCACACAAGCGGCGCAGGGGTCTGGCACACGGGTGAGCCATCGCACAGGGCTGCACCTGCACCTGGGCTGGACCATCCCGGACGAGGCGCCCGCTGACACCGCCGCTCGCTTGGTGCACCTGCTGCAGTGGGTGCATGTGCTTGAGCCGTGGTTGGGCTCGCTGGTGGCGCCGTCTCGTGTCGCGGACTTTGATGGCGGGACCTACAGCCTGGGTGTGGCGAACCCCTACTGTCAGCCCGTGTCTTCGGTCTATCCGCTGGCGCAGTACACCCGGCAGCAACCGACCCTGGCGCAGCTGGAGGACTTCGTGGGGACAGATGACGCTGGGAAGTACGCAAGCGTGAACCTCACGACCTTCTGGCAGCACGAGGCGGTGGAGATTCGCTTGCACGGCGGCACGACCGACATCAAAAAGGTGGCGTGGTGGCTGAGCCTGTGGACGGCGATCCTGTGGTTGGCCGAGCGAGGCGCGCCGCAGCAACAGGCGTATGGCCGCCGGGAGTCGATTGTTCCGGACTTTACGCCGCTTGGTGAGGCGGCGACGCAGCTGCCGGTGCAAGGCAGGGCGGAGCTCGCGCAGTGGGCGGCGCGGCGGCAGCAGGAGGTCTTGGCGCTGTGGCGGGCGGATCCGCAGCTGCGGACGGTTGTGGGTTCTTGATTGTCCGCTGCGAGGCCGAGAGCGCGGGCCCTGGCGTGCCCCCGCGAATCTCGCAATCACCCTAGCTTCAGCAGCTACCATGCTAGCCATTGACGCCAAAAAACGACTAGCCTAGCTCACATGCCAGACATTGGATGATGTGTTGCGAGCCGATCAGCCCAAACCCAAGCGTGGCAGCCCAAACCCAAGCGTTGCAGCCGATCGTGAACCACCATCTCCGCCCCTCCCCACCGAGGCCACCTTCCATGCCCACCTTCAACCCCACCTACCACATCACCCCCCTCATGCTGCGCCAGCTCAAGGTCATCGAAGAGGCCCGCGGCTTCCTCCAAGCCGTCCGCGCCAGGAGCGACTGGGCGACCCGCCTGCGCCAAGAGACCCAAGTCCGCGACGCCCTCGCCAGCGTCCAGATCGAGGGCAGCTCGCTGACGTATCAGGCCGCCTTCGAGCTCGTCAACCATCCGCCCGCTCGCATGACCGACACCGCCCAAGAGTTCCTGAACTACCTGCGCACCTTTGATCTCATCGACGGGCTGCGCGGCGCGCGCGACTACACGGTGACCCGGCGTGACGTGCTCAACATTCACCGCGCCCTGGTCGATGGGGTCCGCGGTGGTCAACGCTACGCCGGACAGCTGCGACGCGAGCAGGTCAAGGTCGGCGACATCATCGACGGCGCCGAGACCATCCACCACGACCCGCCGCCGTGGCATGAGGTGGAGACTCACCTCGACGACCTGTTCGACTGGCTTGAGCGCAGCAAGACCTACCCGACCGCGGCGCGTGTCATCGCCGGCGCAGACGACGCGTGGGTGCATCCGGTCATCGCCGCCGGGATCGCACAACATCGGCTGGTGTGGGTGCACCCGTTCATCGACGGCAACGGCCGCACAGCGCGCATGATGACGACGATGCTCCTTTACCAGCGTGGCTACGATTTCAAATACTTGTTCGATCTTTCGAGCCATTACAACCACGACCGCGACCGCTACTACACCATGCTGCGCGAGGTCGATGAGACCGGCGACTACACCGACTGGCTGATGTACTTCATGGGCGGTTTTGCGCGGCAGATGTTCCTCATCAAACGCCGCGCGCTGGAGATGGCGGAGGGCGTGGTGGCGACGACCGACGGCGCTGAATCCGAGGACGCAGCCGAGTAATCCTCAGACTGCCGACACAAATTTCCGCAACGAACCTAAGCCAGTGAACCGAGTGCGACGAGAACTGTCGCCACGGTCCGCCACTCTCCCCTGCGTCGCCACCCAACTCCCTTGGCGACAAGCGGGGATTCAACCATGCCTAACCGCCCAAAGTGGCTCGAAGACCGCATGCGTCGCGCTGTGCGGCAGGTCCTGAAAACCTACAAGATCGAGGCCGTCTCGCGAACACCAGTCGCGCAAACCACCGGCATCGCCACCTACTCGGTCCATTCCGGTCGCAAGGCCTACGAGGTCGGCGTTAGCGACGCATGGCAACACGCGCCGACCTGCACCTGCCCGGACATGAAACGCGTCGGTGATGACCAGTGCCGCGGCTTCTGTAAACACGCCATCGCGGTGCTGCTGCATGAGTCGGACCACCGCCATCAGCTCATCGACCTGCTGTTCTGACTCGCTGCGCCGAGGATTCAGACAACGCGCGAACAGTTTCACGGGAAACACTCGCCCGCGCCAACCACGCGTCAACGCCGGAGCCCGACCATGCCCTCACCCAAACTGACCTCCGTGAAATCGCGTCCATCAGACGCCCGCCGTGGTCGCCACACGTTGGATCCCGACGGCTACGCCTACGACGACCTGCAGCCGATGGTGCAGACCTGCCTTGAGGCCGGCGTCGCCGTGTTGGTCCGCGGTCATCCAGGCGTCGGCAAGTCGACGCTCGCCGCCGAGATCGCCGTGAACATGAGGCTGCCGTTGGAGGACATCCGCCTCGCGCAGCGTGATCCGGCCGAGATCGGTGGGGTGTACTTCCCGAGCGCCGACCGCAGCGAGCTGTCGTTGCTGCCGCCGCCCTGGGTGCGTCGGGCTTGCCGTGAGCCGACGCTCATCTTCCTCGATGAGATCAACGCCGCGGTCACCCGGCTGCACCAAGCCGCGGCCTACCAGATCGTGTTGGAGCGGCGGGTGGGGCCGTTTCGTTTTCATCCTGGCACCGTCGTGCTCGCCGCCGGCAACCTGGAGGAGGACCGCGCCATCGTGACGCCGCTGTCGACCGCGCTGGCCAACCGGTTCGCCCACTTCACCCTGCGGGCCGACATCGCCACCTGGCTGCGCTGGGCGGAGCGCCGTGACGTAGCGCCGCAGATCATCGCCTACATGCGCGCCAACGAGGCGAGCGGGGTGGCGGTGCTCTACAACAACGACGGCGACGACGCCTTCGCGACGCCGCGCAGCTGGGCGATGGCGTCGGAGGTGCTCAGCCGCGGCGAGGGTGGCGCTTCGCGGCGGTTGGTGGCGTCGTGCATTGGCTTGAGCGCAGCGCAGCGGTTTTTCAGCTTTCTGCGGACGTACGAGCTCTTTCATCCGGAGCACGTCATCGAACGCGGCGCGGCGATGGATTTTACGAAGGGGGCCTGCGTCGAGGCGAGTTTTGCGATCGCGGCGGTCACGGCGCTCGGTCACTACCTCGTGCAGAACGAGGCCCGCTGGCAGCCCGCTTGGGCGCAGCATCTCGTGCAGTTTCTGCGGTCGCCGGGGCTCGATGTGGAGTATGCGTTCTTGCTGCTGCGGGATCTGCATGCCCGCACCGACATCACCGAACGGCTGAAGGTCGACGCTGACTACCGGCGGCTCGCGGGCGAGATCGTGTCGATGCACGCCACGATGTTGTCCTGATGGGCGACGCTGTCCTGATGGGTGACGCTGTCCTGATGGGTGACACTGTCCTGATGGGTGACGCTGTCCTGATGGGTGACGCGACGCCGCTGGTCGACGTCCCTGCGGAGCTGCACCGGCTGCGCGCGGCGCGGCTGCGACTCGCCGAGGCGCACCCCTTCTGGGGGCATCTGATCCTGCGTGTGCGCCTAGTGCCAGCGCCGCAGCTGCCGGCGATCGCGGCGACGGATTGCCTGCGACACATCTGGTTCAACCCCACCTACACGCAGCATCTGAGCGTCGCCCAGCTGGTCTTTGTGCTGTGCCATGAGGTCGGTCACCAGCTGTTTGAGTCCATGCCTCGTCGCGACGATCGGGATCCGACGCTGTGGAACTGCGCCACCGACTACGCCATCAACCGCATCGTGCACGCCGCCGCGCTGACCGAGCGAGCGGAGGACAGCATGCGATCGCCGAACGGCGCGTATCCGGATCTGGGCGTGGTGGAGATTCTGTTCGACAGTGCATTTGACGGCCTCACGGCCGAGGCCATCTATGAGCGGCTGCTGTGGAAACAACGACGCAATCTGCTGCGACTGGAGGGCGTCGTGCTGCGTTTTCAGCTGCCAGCGTCAACAACCGACGGCGGCGACGGCGCTGATTCCGGCACGGGAAACATGGAGGTGACTATCACGGGCCACAACGCTGGCGGTCTGGACGTGCACCTGCCGGTCGACCTCGACGCCGAGCAACAGGCGGAGCTGGCGGACCGGATCTCCAGCGCCGTCGCGGCCTACCACCGCGCCAACGACCACGACGCTGCGGGTCACCTGCCCGACGCGACGCTGCGTCAGATCAACGCCGCGCGCCGCAGCGTGGTGCCGTGGCAGCGTGTATTGCATCGCTACGCTGCCGACTGCTTGGGCCATGTCGAATACAGCCGCAGTCGGCCGAATCGGCGTTATCTGATCGACGACGTGGTGGTGCCGGGGCTGGTTCGGGAGGGGCCGTCACGGCTCGTCGTCGCGGTCGACACCTCCGCGTCCATGGACGACGAGACGCTCACGATGGCCTTCGCCGAGCTCGCCGCGCTCGCCACGTTGGTGCCCGAGGTCACGGTGCTGGTTGCAGACGCCGCGATTCAGACCGTGGTCGCGTGCCATGCGCTGCCGCAGTTCATCAAGGACCGTCAGCTGCGCGGCGGTGGCGGCACCGATCATCGGCCCGTGTTTGCGTGGCTGGCGCGACAGTCACAGCCGCCTGAGCTGTTCATTGGCGTGACCGATCTACGCAGCCGCTTTCCCACCCGTCGGCCCAGTTTTCCGGTGTTGTGGCTGGTGCCGCCTGGCCACGGAAAAGCGCCGTGGGGCGAGGTGTCTGTGGTGACGCCGAGGTTAGTTTTGGCCGCGCCCAATCGTTACTAGGGGGACGCCGCCAATCAAGGCCGCGTCAACGAAGGAGTCCGCAATGAACAAACCCACCCAAATCGAGATCACCCGCGACGTGGTCAAAGAGGACACGTCGGCGGTCAGAGTCGACAGCGACGCGGTCATGGATGACGTCGGCTACGCAAGTGACTTGGCCTACCTCGACCACGAGCTCGCCTGGATCGAAGCGCGCTGCCGCGGCGTCAACGCGCAGACGAAAGACGGCGGCGCTGAGAGACCTTGGCGGCAGCAGCAAGGGAACCCGCCGACCAACCCCAAACGCGGGCGGCTGAGCGGTCTGCGCCGCATCGAGACCCAGCTGCGCGCCGAGATCGACGTTCGCCTCGCCGCTCATCGCGCCGCGGTTCAGGCCGCGACCCGTGCGCCGCTCGCCCTCGACACGCTGTGTCGACGCTACAACCTCGACGACTTTGAGCGCACCATCCTGCTTTTGGCGGCGGCGCCGTGTTTCTCGCAGAGCTTCAGTGACCGATTCGGCGAGCTGGAGGGCAAGGAGTACGGCTCCGACCTCACCGTTGAGCTGATCTTCAACTTCTGTGGTCTCGAATTCGCCGAGCGCATCGAACGGCGCGTGTTCTTCTCGCCGACCGGGCGGCTGACACGCAACGATCTGGTCACCATCGAGTTTTCGAGCCGCTACAACACACCCAAAGATCTGCTGAACACGGACGTGACCATCACCACCCGCACGTTCGCGGCGATGCTTGGCGATGACCGCATCTCGGACGAGTTCATGGCGTTCTCAAGCCTTGAGGCGCCGATGGCGCGGCTGGGTCAGGTGGTGCTCAACGCGGCAGACAAGCAACGCATCTTGTCGGTGGTCGACCGCCATGACGCGTGGCTGGCGGCCCGGAAACAGTGGGGGATCGACGATCGCATCGCCTATGGCCGCGGCGCGCTGATGCTGTTTTACGGCGCCCCTGGCACCGGCAAAACCATGACGGCGCACGCCATCGCGCATCACCTCGGCAAGCGCGTGTTGAACGTCGATGTGCCGACGTTTGTGGGTTCCTCGGAGGCGCAGCGGTTCCTCCCAGCGCTGTTTCGCGAGGCGCGCATCCAGAACGCGCTGCTCTTCTTCGATGAGTGCGAGGTGCTGTTTGGCGACCGCCGCCATGGCAACGACCTGATGACGCTGCTGTTGACCGAAATAGAGCGCTTTGAGGGCGTCGCGATCTTGGCGACGAACCTGCCCGACCTGCTCGATGAAGCCCTGGACCGGCGCCTCTTGGTGAAGGTGAAGTTCCCGGAGCCCGATCGCAGCGCGCGGCTGGCGATCTGGCGGAACCTGCTACCCGAGACGGTGCCGCTGGCGGCCGATGTCGATCTCGTCGGGCTGGCCGATCGCTATGAGCTCACCGGCGGCACCATCAAGAACGCGGTGCTGATGGCGGTCGCGGCGGCCGTGCACACAGCGCCAGATGTGGCGTCGGCGCAGATCTCCATGGCCCACCTCAAGGCGGCAGCGCGCGATCAGCTGATCCGCCCGCGCGATGAGGACAGCGCGATGAGCCACCCAGATGTGCGGCTCGACGACGTGGTGCTCTCCACCATCCTGAGCGCCCAAGTCGCTGAGGTGGTCGGCGCCGCGCGCGATCAGCGCACCGTGCTCGACCAGTGGGGCATTGGTCGACGGCTGAGCCGCGGCAAGGGTGTGGTGGCGCTGCTGAGCGGCGTGCCCGGCACCGGCAAGACGCTGACGGCCGAGGCGATCGCCAGCGAGCTGGGCCGACCGCTGCTGGCGGTGGGGTCGTCGTCGTTTCTCAGCAAGTGGGTTGGCGAGACGGAGCGGCGGTTGGAGCAGCTGTTCAAGACGACGCGCGAGCGTGGCGCCGTGCTCTTCATCGATGAGTGTGACGCGGTGTTGGGTGTGCGTGATGGCGAACGCAACGGCGCGTGGTCGGTGTCGATGGTGACGACGCTGCTGAGGTTGCTCGAGCGCCACGAAGGCGTGACGCTGCTGGCGACGAACCGGCCAGACGCGCTGGACCCGGCGCTGATGCGGCGGTTGAGTCATCACCTGTGTTTCGAGCTGCCGCAGACGGCGGCGCGCGAGCTGATCTGGCGGGGGCTGCTGCCGGACTCGGTGCCGACCGAGGGACCGCTCGACCTGGCGCTGCTGGCGCGGTTGTTTCCGTTGTCTGGTGCGGCGATTCAGCGGGCTGTGTACACCGCAGCGTATCGGGCGGCGCATGCGGGGCGCGGCGTGGCGATGGGTGACTTGGCCAAGGCGGCGGCGGAGCTGGCGCCGGCGGTGAAGGTGCCTGCGGCGGGGGAGTTTGGTTTGGCTAGTTGAGGGTGGGGCGATGGCGTCCCGTGTCTGAGAGAGCGGAGCGGGGTGTGTCGACGGGCGCGAGAGCATGTCCCGCCGGCACGCCACCCGCGCTTGACGCCCAACCCCACCCTCAGCGACCCTCACACCACCAGCCCGACCGCAAGGACCCCGCCGTGCGCCACGCCCGCTTCGCCTCAAATCCCACGCGAATCGCGCTTCCAGCCCGGATCTCCGGCCTCCTCATCGCCCTCACCGTCCTGCTATCTCTATCCCTAACCGCATGCGGCCTCTCCGAAGTCGGCCCCGAACTCGGCAAACTCAAAGAGTTCAACGACAGCAAAGTCGTCAACGGCGACACAGGCACCTGCAAACTCGCCAACTGCCAAGCCCAAGACCGCTGCATCACGTGGGGATGCAGCAAGAAAGGCTGCCAACAGACCGGGATCGTCGTGTGCGACGACGGCATCGCGTGCACCAAGGACGCCTGCGACCAGACCACCGGCTGCAACTCGCTCTACGATGGCATCGCCTGCGAGGACGCCAATGTCTGCACAACCGACAGCTGTGACAAGAAGACCGGTTGCGTGTATCTCCCCCGCGACGCCAGCTGCACCGGCGGTCGCGTCTGCAGCAATGGCGTGTGTTCCTAGCCACCGCCTCACGCCGCGCCGCTCAGCTGCCGCCACCGAGCAGTAGCGCCTCCAGGTCCTCCACCGCCATGGGCCCCGTCTTCGTCGCCCCCGACAGCAGCGCGTCGGTCAGCGCGCGCTTGTCGTCGTGCAGCGCGTAGATCGACTCCTCCACCGTGGCGCGCGCCACGAGCCGATACACCGTCACCTGTTGCTCTTGCCCGATGCGGTGCGCGCGGTCGGTCGCTTGGTCTTCCACCGCCGGGTTCCACCACGGATCGAGGTGAAAGACGTAGCTCGCCGCCGTCAGGTTCAGCCCGGTGCCGCCGGCCTTGATCGACAGCAAGAACACGTCCGCCTCGCCGGCCTGAAACGCCTCCACAAGGGCGCGACGTTTCCCTGCAGGTGTTCGCCCGTCAAGCTGCAAGATCCGTGCGCCGTCGGCCTCCAGCACCGGTCGTACGAGATCCAACAAGCTTGTGAACTGGCTGAACACGAGGGCGCGGTGACCCTCACTGCGCAGCTCGTCGAGGCGTCTCCGCAGCTCCTCCAGCTTCGCCGAGGTGCCGTCGTAGGTCGGATCGAACAACCCCGGATGGCACGACAGCTGCCGCAACCGCGTCAGCGCCGCGAGCACCCGAAAACGCCGACCTTGGTCGCGATCTTCCGGGCTCGTAGGTTTCGCCAGCTCTGCGGCGGTGCTGGCGCGCAGCTGCTCGTAGCGCCGCCGCTCGGGCTTGGAGAGCTCGACCTCCACGAGCACGTCGGTGCGCGCCGGCAGGTCTTGTGCCACCTCGCTCTTGAGCCGTCGCAACAGAAATGGCGAGATCAGCGCCGCCAGCGCCGCCTTGGCCCGCTCGTCGCCGTCCCGCTCGATGGGCACTTGAAAGCGCTCGCGAAACCGCTTGTGTGGCCCGAGCAGCCCCGGAACCGCGGCGCGAAAGATGCTCCACAGCTCGCCGGTGTGGTTCTCCATGGGCGTGCCGGTCAGAGCCAAGCGGAAGTCGGCGTCGAGGGCGAAGATCGCCTTGGCGCGCCGAGTCGCCGGGTTCTTGATGGCTTGGGCCTCGTCCATCACCAGGGTGGTCCAGGTCGTCTCGCCGAGGCGCTTGAGCTGCAACACCGCGACATCCCAGCTCGTGACGACCACGACGTTGGCGCCGAGATCGTCGAGCACGGCGGCGTCAGCCTTGCCCCGGAGCGCGCGCATCTCCAACCCCGGCGCGAAGCGTGCGGCCTCGCGCAGCCAGTTGAAACCGAGCGAGGTCGGCGCCACCACCAGCGCCGGTCCCTGCGCGGCGCGGCGCAACAGCAGCGCGAGGGCTTGCACAGTCTTGCCGAGGCCCATGTCATCGGCCAGCACCGCCCCCGGCGCCCACATCGACAGCCGCGCGAGCCACGCGAAACCGGCTGATTGATAGGGTCGCAGCTCAGCGGTGAGGGTCGTCGGCACCTCGGGCTGCAGGGCTGCGGCGCCGCGGATCCGGTCGGCCATTCGCAGCCACTTCTGCGGCCCGTCGATCTGCGCGCCTTCGTCCTGCAACGCCATCAGCACCGGCGCGGCGAGCGGCGAGATCCCCGCGCCGTCATGGGTCAACGCGCTGAGACGCCGACGCAAGCCCGCCTCCATCCGCAGCCAGCCGTGACCATCGACCTGCACATAACGACGAGCGTCGCGCGCCGCATCCAGCAGCTGGTCGAGGGGCACAAGTACGCCACCGACCGCCATCGACGCCTTCACGCCGAACCAGTCCCGACCCGCTTCGACCTGCACCCTCAGATTACCCGCGGTGGCTTGGCCGAGCAGGCGCACCGGCTCGCTGTCCCACCGCACGGTGAGGCCGGCGTCCGCGGCGTGGCGCAGCCAAGCGATGAGATCCAGCGCCGTGTCGAGGTGGGCTACGTGTGTGCACCAGCGCGACGCGCCTTCCTCAAGGTCGTCGTTGGAGGAGGAAAACCAGGCGCTGTCGTCGTCCTCACGCCCGCCGTCGCCACCGCCGTCACCAACGCCGTCACCAACGCCGTCACCAACGCCCTGGGCCTCAGACTCGCCTTGGCGCGACGCCCGCACGACCCCGTCGAGCCGCTGCCACAAGGCCGTGGCCTCGGCGCGCTCGGTGCGGTGGTCCCGCTGGCAGTACACCGGGGCGCTCTCCTGCATGGCGTACCAAACCGAGGGCCCCTCCCCAGGCTCGGCCAACGCGCCGCCCGGCAGGGGCGCGACCCGCAACGCCACGCGCAAGGCGCCGCCATCAAACGCCAGCTCAACCACGGGCGCCGTCTCCGCCGCGACGCTGTCGCCCCGCACCTGCTCGGAGAACGTGACCTCGCCGGACTGCGCGAGCGGCATCAGCTTGCTGCGCAGCTCGGGTAGCGCGCTCGCAGCGAAGCGATGTTTCCCCCGCATCTCCAGCAACAGCCCAACTTGGGCGCGCTGGCTCGTGTGCAGCACCAGCGCTTCGCTCTCGTCGGGGTCCCACAGCAGCAGATCGCCAAAATGCAGGGACTCGATCTGCGCACGATCGAGCACCTCACACGCCAACTTCTCGCCGATGTACGCGCGCATCTCGGCCGTCTTGCCGATCTGGCCCAGCCGCAAGGTCACGTCGGCCCGCCGCACCTCGATCTGGCGCGCGGCGCCCTTCGCGGCGTAGAGCTTCGGGTGACCCACCATCAGCGCCAGCAGCTGATCTTGAAGCCTGCCCTCGGCCACATCGGTGTTGACCCAGGTCACCTGCGCCAGATCGCCCAGCGAGCCGATGAGGGCCAACAGCTGCTGATCCCGCGCATCGCCGCGCTGCTCCAGCCAATCTTGCGCTTCGTTCACAGCCCAGGCGCGCACCACCACGCCCTCGCCGGTCTTCTTGGCGCGGGCCAACCCCGGACTCAGTCGCCAACGCGCGCCGTCTTGGTGCAGCCGCCACACCGGCGTCGCCACCGCACCGTCGAGCCGCAGCGGGGGCGGTTCTTCGAGCCCTAACGCCCTCAGGTAACGCCTCGCTTTCCGGGTCGCGACAGGCACGTCGAGCTGCGCGGTGAGGGCGTCGACGATCGCCTGCGCCTCGCCCTGTTGCGGCCTGCCGAGCAGATCCAACACCACCTCTAGCGCGTCGATCTGAGACCGACAGACAAACCGGACCTCCCGCGGCATCTCGTCTTCGCAGTCACACGAGACGAGGGGCGCGCCGCGGTCGCGGATGAGGATGCCCACCCGCGGATTAGCCACACAGCCGTCCTTGGCAGGACGCATCAACGTCAGCTCCAAGCCGAGTGGATCGTCCATGACGGCGATGCGAGCGCCCGACTCAGCCAGCCCGAGGCTCGGTGCGATGCCCTGCATGCCCTGACGAACGTCGTCGATCTTGGTGAAAAACGCGGCTACTTTTCGATGATCTGGCTGCGTCCGCGCGGCCCGCTTCGCCGCCGACACAGCCAAGCTCTGTTGGGCCTCGGCCGCGCGCTGCCGTAGGTGCGTCATGCACAGCCGCTGGGCCTCGCCCGCATGGCGCACGTAGTAGCTGTGCGGGCGAGTGGTGAGGATCTCGCCAACCGTCGCGTCACCAAAATACCACCGCAGCTGGTCGTTCTTCAGGTCCGTGAGCTCCGCCAACGCCAGGACCAGCAGGTCGGCCGCGCCGTGCTGATGCGCCCACGCGGCGAGCGCGGCCTTGGTCATGTGCGCCGCGAGTCCATCCGCCCGCGCGCCTGCTGACACCACGGCCGCCGCTGCGGCTTGCTGCTCGAACAGAACGGCGTCGGCGAGCTCCGGCAGCGCGACGATGAGGCTGTTCTTGAGGTGGACCAGCTCGCGTTGACTCAGCAACCGCCGCAACGTCTGCTCACAAATCTCCGAGGTGAGGTCCCGCAGGCACGCCTCTGGCTGAGACCTCAGCGCCTGGCGTACCGCCGCTTGAACGGCCAGTGACACACCGAGGCTGTCGAGGACCAGATCAAGGTCCGCGTCCAGCGCGACCTCCAACCCTCGCCGTTGCGCGAAGTGAGCGACATCTATCAGGGTACGGACATCTAGGCGGGGCATGGGCGGCTCTCGTGTGTAGGACAATGAACCGAACCCTGACACCGCCGTAGGACAGCCTGTGTCGTACGTCACCCGACGGATTCACGCCTCGACACCAAATACGGTGCATGGACGCTCGAGTCCAGACCGGATGCGACACAGCCTGTCCGATCCATCCAGCAGTCTCTCCTCGCTCACCCACCCACAGCCGCAGCGGCGAAAGGTCTGGGATGGGTCGGTTTGTCTGTTCTCTGGTAGAAGGTCGCCGAAGGATCCCATCACTTGCCCTCAACGTGGCCACCACAGGCCACGTTGGACCGCAAATGGAGTTGTTTGTGTCGAGACCGCTCCTCTTTGTCGGCGACATCCATCTCGGTCGATCGCCGCATCGCCTCGCCGCCGCTGGCCTGGATCCGCGGCGTTTGGACCCTGCTGAGGCGTGGCGCCGGGTGCTGCGCTATGCGCTGGATCACGACGTGCAAGCGGTGGTGCTGGCCGGCGACGTCGTCGATCAAGACAAGGACCGGTTTGAAGCGTTTGGGCACCTCCACGCCGGCGTGGCGCGGCTTGTGGCGGCGGGGATCGCGGTGGTCGGTGTGGCGGGTAATCACGACTCGATCGCGCTGCCGCGGCTGGCGTCACGCATCGCCGCGTTCCAGCTGCTTGGCGCGGGCGGGCGTTGGCAACGTGTGGAGCTCGACGGCGTCGACCTCATCGGTTGGTCGTTCCCGGCGCGGCATCACCAACGCGATCCCCTCCATGAACCCGGGCTGGCGGAGGCCCTCGCCTCGCGGCGTGACGCGGCGTTGTGCCTCGGCGTGCTGCATACCGATCTTGACGGCGGCAACAGCCCGTACGCGCCGACAGGTCGGCTCGCCCTCGACGCGCAGCCGCTCGCAGGCTGGTTTCTCGGTCACATTCACCAACCAGACGACCTGGCCGTCGGGCGTCCTATCGGCTACCTCGGGTCGCTGGTAGGGCTCGATCGCGGCGAGACCGGACCGCGCGGGCCTTGGCTGATCACACCCACCTCAGCGACGCAGCTGACGGCTGAGCAGCTGCCCTTAGGACCCGTACATTGGACCTCCATGATGGTGGACGTGTCGAGGCTCGACCTGGCCGCGGCAGGGCATGACGTGTTGCACGACGCGCTGATGGCGCGCGTCAGCGCCGAAGCCGAGACCGACGCCTGGCTGATCGCCGGTGATTTCGCCGCGGTCGGCTGCACCATCACGTTCACCGGCCGAACCGACCAGCCGAGCGTGCTGGCGCGCTTCATCACCGAGCGTGAAGCTACGGAGCTGGTGTTTCCCGTCGCGGACATCCCTTGGGTGGTCGTCTCGATGCAGGTCGCCACGCAGCCCGCGCTCGACCTGGACGCGCTGGCCGCGGAACCGACGCCGCTTGGTCAGGTCGCCCGGCTCGTGTTAGCGCTCAACACCGACGGAGCCGCCGCGATGCCGCAGCTTGTGCAGGCCGAGCTGGCGAGCTTTGACCCGAGCCCGTGGTCGACGGACATGCAGCGGGCGCCGCTGCCCGATCCGGTGCTGACCACACGCGTCGCCGCGATGGCGTTGCTTGAGCAGCTCTTGCGTCAACGCGCCGCGCAAACCGACGTGTCGGTCGACCTATCGGGAGGCCGCTGATGTACGTCGAAGAGGTGGAGCTGCGCAGCTCGCCCGGGCTGCCGCGTCCGATTCATCTGCGCGGCCTTCGCCCAGGGTTGGTGCTGCTGGTCGGCCCCAACGCCAGCGGTAAATCAACCCTTGGCCGCCTTCTGCGCGGGACGTTATGGCCCAAACAAGCGCCCGCAGGGATGGATGCGCGCACCACGTGGCGGATCACGCCAGGGGGAGCGCCGCACGTCGCCACGTTGGTGTTTGGGCGCACCGGATGGGACGGCGAGGCGCTGCAGCCGGACGTGGACTCGTCCGCCAGCTGGCAGCTGACCCTGCAGGAGCTGCTGGCGACCTCGGCGACCTCCGACCAGGCGATCGCCGGCGCGATTCAACGCCAGCTCGACGGCGGCTACGATCTGGCCGCGCTCGAACCAACCAAAGCGCCGCGGCAGCGCCCGACGCCGGCAGAGCGCAAAGGCCTGCGCGACGCGTCGACACAGCTTCGAACCCTGCTCGACGCGACCGATGCGCTGCAAGACGACGAGGCGCGGCTCGTGGCCCTCAAACAGCGAGCCGCCGCCGCCGCCGCGGCCCCAGCGCGGCTCGTCCTGGTCGATGAAGCGCTGACGCGGCTCACGCTGCGGGGCCGACTGCTGGCGCTGCAGGACGCCCAGACGCAGCTCCCCGACAACCTCGCGGCGCTGCCAGACGACGCGGTGGAGAGCGTTGAGAAGCTGACGTTTGCGGCGCGTGTGCGGCGTCAGGCGGTGGATCGGCGCCGCGTTGAACACGACGAGGCGGTGCAGCTGACGGCGCGTTTGGCGTTTGCCAGCGGCGACCCCGGCGCGGCCCAGACGGAAGGTTGGGAGATCACGGCCGAGAACCTGCTCAGCGACGCGCAGCGGGTCGATACCCTGCGCGAGCAGCATGAGCTGGCGCGCTCGTCCGCCACGACGCTGGCCGGCCAGGTCTGGTCCGACGCGGCGCTGGTGTCCCTGCCGAGCCGCGTCGCCTTGGAGACGTTGTCGTCGGTCGCGGCCGACCTCGCCGCCGCCCGTGCGCACGCCAAGGGGTTGGCGGCGGCCCTCGAGTCGGCGACGCCGACGCCCCTGGATCGCCGCGCTCACGACGGTCTACGTGAGGCGCGGCGCCTACTGCAACGGTGGTTGACGAGCGAGCGTGAGGTGCACGTCGTCGCTGCGCTCACGCCGCCGACCCGCGTCACCCTCCTCCTGCTGCTCGCGGCCTGCTGTCTCGGTCTGGTCGGAGCGGGGCTCGCGATGGCCCTGTCGGCGTGGCTGGGGCTGCCGCTCGTCGGCCTAGGAATCGGGCTCGCAGGCGCCGCCATTGGGCTCTATGTCAGCCCTGGTTTGATCGCCAACAACCAGACGACCACCGGCGAGGCAGACGCGTCGAGCCAGGCCGCGCTGGCGATCGCCGCGCTTGAGCAGCAGTACCGCCGTGGCGGTCATCCGTCGCCGACCGCGTGGACCTTTGACGCCGTCGCGGCGGGCCTCGCGGAGCTAGAGGGTGCCCTGCGCGACGCAGACGACGCCGCCGCACAAGCCATCACGGCCCAGCAGCGGCGACACGAACACGACGCAGCGCAAACCGAGGTGGTGGCCCTGCAGCGCGACCTGGACGCCGCGGCGGCTGACTTCGGCTTGGCTGCGGACCTGCCGGCGCTCGCGCTGCACATTCAGGCCAGCCGCGTGATCAACCTCGCCGAGGCGCGCGTGGCGCAACAACAGCGCGCCGACGCGCTGACGGTCGCGGAGCGCGCGCTGCACATCGGCATCACCACGCTGCGCGCGGCGCTGTCCGCCCTGCAGATTGCGGACGTGGCGACCCTGGCCACGCCCGATGAGGTGCTGCGCGCCAGCCAGCGCGTCAGCAAGCGGCGCGAGGCTTGGCGGCTCGCGAACGAGCGCCGGCCGACCACCGCTGCGGAGCTGGCTGACGCGGAGGCCGCGCTCCGCACCGCCACGGCGGAGCACGACGCCTACCTCACGCGCTGTGGCGTGACGCGCGCGACGGTGGATCAGCTGCCGACGCGCACCGCGCAGAAGGCCCAGTGGCGGGCGCTGCAGGAGGAGGCGTCCGGTGTTGCGCAGCGCCTGAACGAGCTGGAGGAGAAGCTACCATTCGACCTCGAACTGGACAGTGAACAGCTTGAGATTACGCACCTGGAGCTGGCGCAGCTGGCCGACGAACTGGCCACGATTCAGCGCGAGATCAGCGACATCGAGCACAACATCCACAGCGCTACCGCGGGCCGCGCCGTGCACGACGCGCTGCGGACGCGCGACGTGGCCACCGACGCGCTCGTCCGCGCCCGCGACGCCGCCTACGCTGACCACACCACCGCAGCCCTGCTCGCCTGGCTGCGGCGGCAGCGGCGCCAAGAAGACACGCCGGCGTTGCTGGTTCGCGCCCGCGCTTGGTTTCTACGCTTCACCCGCAATCGCTATGAGCTGCAGATCGGCGCCGGCGACCGCTTTCTAGCCCTGGATATGGCCTCGCAGCGACAGCAGTCCTTGTCGGAGCTGTCGAGTGGCACCCGCGTGCAGCTGCTGCTGGCGGCGCGCCTCGCGTTCATCGAACACAGCGAACAAGGCGGCGATGCGCTGCCCTTATTTCTCGATGAGGTCCTCTCAACGACCGATCCAGCGCGCTTCGCGGCCATCGCGAGCGCCGTGTTGGAGCTAGCGAAGGCAGGGCGACAGGTCTTCTACGCGACGGCCGACCCCGGCGAAGCCCAGGCTTGGCGGCTGCATGCCGATCAGCACGGGTTCGAGGCGCCCCAGGTGTGTCTGCTCGGCGCTGGGGAGAGCGTCGACGCGTGGACGCCGCGACCGACCTTGCTGGAGGCCCCTGTGGCGCGTTCCTGGCCGCCGCCACCGGCGAGCACAGACCCGATCGCGCATGTCGCGGCGCTCAACCTGCCACGACCGACGCTGCATGACGACGCCGACACGTGGCCGCTGGCGTTGCTGCTGCGCGACCATCTCGACGCGGCGTGGCGCGCTGCCGAGCTGGGTATTCAGGTCGGTGGCAAGCTGCGGCTGCAGATGCAGGGCGTCCCGCTGCCGCTCGACGACACGCTGATCGGCCTCGCCCAGGCGCGACTGCAGGCGGTCCGCGCGACCCTCGACGCGCTGCAGATCGGGCGCGGCAAACCCGTGACTTGGACGGCGGTGCAGGACAGTAAGGCGATCTCAGCGAAGTTCGACACGGCCGTGCGTGTGGCGCTCGCCAAGCATCAAGATGCACCGGAGTCGTTCGTTCAGGCGGTCGCTACGATTCCGAAGTTTCGTGCGAACCAGGTCAAGAAACTGAGCGAATACCTCGAAGAGGTCGGCATCCTTGACCCAACCCCACCGCTGCCGCTTGACGAGGTGGTCGCGCGGGTGACCGTCGCCTGCGCCGACCAGCTCAGAGCCCGGCAACTGGGGCTAGTCGACGTCCCCGTGTGGGTCGCGCTGGTGGCCGAGGTGGTCGGCGTGGAAGTCTAAGTTCGCGTCGCCGTGATTGAACCAACCCTGGAGCGTCATGCCCTTGCACCTCTACCGCAGCAATCGCACCGAGCAGCTCATCGCGCAGCTGGCCAACAACCTCGCCGCGGCGAAATCCGACGACCCGTTCGTGGAGATCCCGATCGTCGTCGGCAGCCGCGGTATGGAGCGCTGGTTGCGCAACCAGATCGCGACCCACCGCGGTATCGCGACACGTCTGGCGTTCCCGTTCCCCCAGCCCGCCTTCGATGGCGGCGTCGCCTTGCTGCTCGGGGTGTCCGACCCGTCGCTCCCCTTCTGGGCCCGCGAGCAGGCCGACGGTGGCTGGCGCTCCGAGGCGCTGCCCTGGCGCGTCGTGACGGTGCTGCGAGACCTGCTGCGCGATCCCGCGACCGAGGTGCAGCAGACGCTGGCGCGCGTGACGCGCTACCTGCTTCCAGGCGATGAATCCGCGCTTTCTGAGCGTTTGCAGGGTCCGATCAGCGCGCGGGAGCACGCCTTTGCTGGCGAGGTCGCCCAGGCGATCGACGAGGTGCTGCGGCAGCGTCCAGACACGGCGCTGCTCTGGCGTGACGGCGATCCAGCCACTCTCTTGGCAGAGGACGACGGATGGCTGGCGTTGGTGTTGCGACGCCTGCTCGACGCTGAGGCGGCCGACGACACAGACGACAAACGGCATCCGATGTGGCGGCGACGGACCCTCGCCGAGTCGCAGAATGCCTCGGCGCGTCGGGCCACGGTCGGCGGCCCGCAGCCCACAATGCATGTCTTCGGCCTGTCGACGTTGCCGGCCGAGGAGGTGAAGACCCTCGCGTTGATCAGCGGCGCCGATGGCCTCGACGTGCACCTGTACATGCTGGCGCCCAGTCGGGCCTGGTTTGGCGACATGCCAACGCGCGAAGAGACCCGCACCAAGCTGCGCCAAGCGCGGCAGCAGACGACGTGGGCTGCGCTCTCCGCCGCGGAACAGCACGGCACGCTGCAGGCGATTCTCGACGCCGACGAGCAGAAGAACCGACTCCTTGCGGACCTCGGTCGGCCCAGTCGCGACGTCCAGGCTTTGCTTGAGGTGCATGCAGGCAACTACGAAGAGGCCGAGGGTGACAACGCCGATCACGATCTTTTTGCCTCGCCCGCGGCTGCCGATGCTGGTGTCCTCCACGGCCTGCAGGCCGACCTTCTGCACGCAGCGGCGCCACCTACGGACCCAGGCCACCGGCGTCGTCTGTCGGCCGACGATGCGAGCCTGTGTTTTCATCCGTGTCACGGTCCCCTGCGGCAGGTGGAGGTGTTGCGCGACCAGCTGCTGCACGCCTTTAGCCAAGACAAGACGCTGCAGCCACGCGATGTGCTGGTCATGACGCCCGACATCGCGACCTACGCGCCGTTGGTGGCCGCCGTTCTTGGCGACGAGGGGCAAGGCCTGATGCGGCTGGATCGCCAGGGCCGCGCCACCAGCAAGCTGCCCAAGATCCCCGTCGACATCGCAGACCTCGGCCTGCGCGCCACCAACGGCGTCGCCGACGTGCTGCTCAGCGTGCTGGAGTTAGCGACCGAGCGCGTGACCCTGACGGCGCTGCTGAACCTGTTGCAGCTGCCGCCCTTGCGCGAACGTTTCGGTCTCACCGGCGATGACTTTGCGGACCTGCAACGGATCCTGAGCGAATCCGGGCTCCGCTGGGGCATCGACGCCGCAGATCGGGCCGCCGCCGACCAGCCGCAGCTGCATCAGAACACCGTCGCGTTTGCGATGGAGCGCGTCGCGCTAGGTGCGCTTTTTCTCGATGAAACGGACCTGATAGACAACGAGGGTCGGGTCCTGGAGGTCAAGACGTCGGGCGATGTGGGAGCTGACGGAGCCAGCGCTGATTTTGTGCCGTTTGACGCGCTCAACGCGAGCTCCGTGGCTCGATTCGGTCAACTCTACAGCTGCATCGCGACGCTGCTGCACCACCGCGCGGTGGTGCAAACACCGGCCTCCGGCGCGGTCTGGAAGCAGCGTCTCAACGAGCTCATTCGTGGTCTAACGGCTACCACGGACACCACGGCTTGGTTGACCGGCCGCGTCACGACCGCCGTCGACGCGTTGTGTGACGCCGCCACCGGGGCCGTGCACGACACCCCGATCGCGCTCGCCGCCCTACGCACCGAGCTGCAGGGTCGTTTTGACGACCCGCGCCGGGGCGATCGCCCGATTCACGGCGGTGTGTCGGTCTGCGCGATGGAGCCGATGCGCAGCGTTCCGTTCCGCGTCGTCGTGCTGCTGGGCATGGATCAGGCGGTGTTTCCCCGACAGAGCCGGCGCCGGGCGTGGCATCCCATGGCGGCTACCCGCCGCATGGGAGAGCACGATCCCCGTGACGTTGACCGCCACCTGCTGCTCGAAGCGCTGCTGAGCGCGCGTGACCGAGTGTGGGTGTTCTGGACTGGGTTCGATCTGCACACCGACGAGGCGCTGCCCGAAGCGGTCGCGATCCGCGAGTTGGCCGAGGCGATCGACGCGACGCACCTGCCGCCGCTGGCTGACAGCGGCGAGCAGCTCGGTGAATCAGCGAGCGAATGGCTGACGCGACCCGGGACACTGCAGCCTTGGAGCGCGGATCGTTTTAGTTCAAATAAACCGCGCCCAACGATCCTTGGATTCGACCGCGCCATGTGCGATGCGGCGCAGAACCTGCAGAAGCTGCGACGCGGCGAGTCCATCAGCGACGCCGCGCGTGTGCAGCCGGGCGCCTTGAACGAAGCGCTGATGGACGAGGGCCAGCACGGGCCGCTGAGCGTCGACGTGACCACGCTGGCGCGGGCGCTGGCCAACCCCGCCAAGGTGCTGCTCACGGAGCGGTTCGGGTTGCGGCTGCAGGACGAGCAGATCACGTTGAGCGAGCGTGAGGCGCTGCAGCTCGACAGCCTGCAGAGATGGCAGCTACGCGACGAGAGCCTGCAGCTGGTCCTCGCGGGACAAGGCCCTGAAGCCGCGGATTTTCTGGCTCGGAGGTGGCGCGCGGAGGGCACGCTGCCGATCGGTCCGGCTGCTGTGGCAGCGGTGCAGGCACAGGTGCAGACCGTAACGACGATGATGGCGGCCGCGCTGGAGGCCATCTATGGCGTGGACGGCGCAGTGGGCCCCGCTGTGGATCGTGCTGTGGAGGCGGCGATGGGCGCCGCGCCGTTGCGGCTGGGGGCCCCGCTCACGCGCGTGGCGAGCCTGCACGACGACGAGCTTGGTACCTGGGGAGTTGTGCTGGACGACGCGATTGTTGTGCCCGACCCGAAACGCCCCAACGCGACGCTCTTGTTGGTGCCCACAGCGGGGTCGCTGAGCCTCAAGCGCGCGTTGACGGCGTGGCTGGCGATGCTGGTCACGGCCACGGCCGAGCCGGTGGGCAGCTTCTCCGGCGCGCTGCTCATCAGCAAAGGTAAGAACAAGAAGAACCCTGCGGAGCTGACTTGGTTCTCAACGCCTGTAGACGCAGAACAGCAGCTGCGAACCCTCCTGCGGCTGTGGCGACGCTGCCAGCGAGAGCCGGTCCCGCTGTTTGAGAAGACCTCCTGGGCGCTCGCCGCGGCGCTGGCCGATCAGGAAGACGACGCGACTTGGTTTGAGCTCGACGCCGCCGCGCGAATGGCGCTGCGGGTTACGGCGATGACCGCTTGGAGCTCGGGTTTTCAGCGTTTTGGCGACGACACCGACCGGTGGATCACAGCGGTCTGGGGAGAGCCTGACTTCGACGCGGCGCTGCCAGACTGGCCGAGCGAGCGACCAGACGCCGCGGATGACACGCCTCCGGCTGAACCGCCGTGGATTCAGGTTGTACGGCAAGTGCTCGTGCCGATCGTGGCCGGCACGTGCGCCTTCGACACACGACCTGAACCAGCCCCACACGGCGACGAAGCCGTCTCGCGAGGTGCCCGATGAGCGCGGCTTACACAGAGGGGCGCCTGCCTACAAGCACGGCGGAGCGCTCGCGACCGGTCGCGTCGAACTGGGAGCCGTGCGCGCCGATCGCGGCCATGGGGACGTGGCTGCTGGAGGCGAGCGCCGGCACCGGTAAGACGTGGCAGCTCTCCAGCCTAGTCGCGCGTTTGGTGGTCGAGGAGGAGACGCAGGTTCCGATTGAACGGATCCTTATCATCACCTTCACCAACGCCGCCACCGCCGAGCTCCGCGATCGCGTGCGCAGGCGGCTGGCCGAGGTGCGCGATGCGTTGACGGAGCTCGTCCGAGATCCCACCGGCAACGCCGACCTGCGCGCGCCGATCGCCGACGAGGACGACGGGCGTGACCGGGTGCTGCGGCACCTCTGCGTGGGCCCGAATCACGAGCCAGAGCTGACGACGGAGCGTCGAGAAGGTCGGCTGCTGAGGGCCAAAGTCGCGCTGTCGAGCTTCGACCTAGCGCCGATCTCCACGATTCACGGCTTCTGCCAACGCATGCTCGACACCCTGGCGTTCGAGAGCGGCCAAGACGCCGGTCTGGAGCTGATGGAAGACCTCGGCCCGCTGCGGGATCAGCTCGTCGCGGACGCCATCGCGCGGGTCCAGGCCACGGCGACCGCTGATGAGTGGGCGCAGTACGAAGGCGACTGGAAATGGCAGGAGAAGACCCTGAGGAAGGTGGCGGAGACGGCTTGCTCCGTGTCAGGACGGTGGATCGCGCCTCAGGTGGATGAGACGGCGATGCAGGCCGATCTGGTGGCCTCTAAGTCAGCCGAGTCGGAGCTCCGTGCGTTTTTTGAGAACGGACCTGGGCGAGATTTGGCCGATACGCTCATCGCCTACGTCACGGCCAACGCGAAGATGTACAGAGGTAGCCACAGCGCTGCCAAGCTACAGGAGCTGCGCGATTCGATCGCGGCGTGGCTTGATTCGGACGCGCCTGTCGATCAACTCGTCGCGCTGGCTGCGGCGTTTGGCGCCAAAGGGCAGAAGAAGGGGCTCAGCACCAGCAAGAAGATCAAGGCCGTAGCCCTCGCCGACAGCGATGGTCACGCCGCGCGGTTGGACGCCCTCATCGATGCGATCGGGACACTTCGAGCTCGTATCAATCCCCTTGCCGGCTTTGCGCACAAGGCGCGACGAGCGCTCAACGATGAGCTGGAACAGCGCCGTGCGATCACGTTCGACACGATGCTCACGCGACTCTCCCAGGCCATCGAGGTTGAGAAAGCCGCGCTGGGCGCCCGGCCGCTGCGCGACGCCATCCGCAAGCAGTTCGACGTCGCGCTGATCGATGAGTTCCAGGACACCGATGTCGCCCAGTGGACCGTGCTGCGGGAGGTGTTTCACCGCGCTGACGCGCGACGCTTGTTCCTCATCGGCGACCCAAAGCAGGCGATCTATCGCTTCCGCGGCGCTGATGTGTACGTCTACCTAGCGGCGAAGACGCTGGTCCCAACCTCGACGCGTGGCGGCGCGGGTGGTCAGTTCACCATGACCCGGAACTACCGCTCTGACGGCGACCTCGTCGCGGCGCTGAACCGGCTCTGGGGCACGGATCGGCGGTCTTTTGGCGCGCTCGAGATGGACTACGTGCAGGTCGACGTGCCCAGCAAACATCGCGGCAGGCGCCTGTCGAACGGAGGGGTGGTGCGGCGCCCAGACGGCACGCACGCTCAGCGTCAGCCGTTAGAGGTGCGTTGGCTCGACGGCGGCCCTGACCCGGAGCGCAGTGGGCAGCGGGTCCGGATCACTACGAAGGACGAAGGGCTGCTCGTGGCCGCGGAGTGCTGTGCTCGGGAGATCACCGGGTTGTTGACGTCCGGCGTGAGGCTCGGGGCGACGACCGACGACAAGGCCGCCGATCCGGGGACAGCCTCGCGGCTGGTCAGGCCGGGCGATATCGCCGTCCTGGTGCACAAACACAGGGATGGTCGGCTGGTGAAGTTAGCGCTGGCCAAGCTAGGCGTCATGGCGGTGACGGCCGGCCAAGGCTCCGTGTTTCAGAGCCCGGTCGCTGGTTGGCTGCTGCAGCTGCTCGACGCCCTGGCGCAGCCGAATTATGAGGGGTATTCGCGAGCCCTGGCGGTGAGTCCGCTCATCGGCTTTACGTTGCAGCAGCTGGCCCAAGCGCTGGAGGAGGCGGACGGCGGTGGGCTGGGTGATCGCAGGACGAATCTCAGCGCTGACGCGCCAGGTGTGGAGACCGAGGCAGCGGTGCAGTGGACCGTCCAGCCGTCGACCGACAGGCAGGCGGAGCTGCGCTGGGATCGCTGGCGACAGCAGGTCGAGATGTGGGCTGGCGGCTGGAGTAAGCAGCGTTTTGCTGGCGTTTTGCAGCGTATTGGCCGCGACCATCGCGTCGTCGAGCGGTTGCTCGGCTATGAAGACGGCGAGCGATTGGCGACGGACTTCAGGCACCTCTATGAGCTCTGCCACGTCGCCGAACAGCAGCATCACTTCGGTCCCGCTGGCCTGGCGGACTGGGTCCGAAAACAGCGCGCGACCGCTGAAAGATCGGGCCGTAATCCGACCAGCCAGCGGCTCGAGAGCGACGCCAAGTCGGTGCAGATCGTGACGACGTATTCTGCGAAGGGCTTGCAGTATCCCATCGTGATGTTGCCCTTCGCCTGGAGCGTGAGCGGCGGCTCGTACGCGTATGCGCCGATCGTCTACCACCCGCTGCCCACGGCGGCTGATGCCGACGACGACGCGCCATCGTCGGGGACGAACGCCGGCGACCATGCCGTCATGGACCTGCATCGCGACAAGTCGCCTGAACGCGGCGCCGCGAAATCGCGCGACGCCGTGGAGGACGCCGAAGAGCGCCTCCGAAAGTTCTACGTGGAGCTCACGCGCGCCGAGCATCATTGCGTCGTCTGGGCTGGTCCGGTCGGCCAGTCCTTCGCAAAGGCGCCGATCAACGCGTTGCTGCTGCGCGACTCTGGGTCGACGGGGCTGCCGTATGCGGATGTGTCGACGCTCTGTGGCGATTTGGCGAAGAAACCGGGCGAACAGCGCGACGACGCCAACGCGCAGGCCGCGTCACACCTCAACACCTACTTCAACGGCGGCGACGGCATCGGCTGGCGCTACGACAGCCGACCGGTCGACCGCGGCGCGAAGGTCGCGTCGAACTCCGAGGCGGTGGCGACCCTACAGCCCGTCCCGTACGACGGCCGCGATCGACTCCAAGGCGCGTGGCAGCGGGCGAGCTTCTCGTCGATGTTGGGGAGCTTCGGCGCGATCGATTTGGACACTGACGAGCCCAAAGAACGTCCAGAGATTACAGACGAAGCCATCGCAGGCGGCGCCGACGAATCGCAGGCAGACGGGCGCTCGGACGCGGGAGCTCCTAGCGGTGGCGAGCCGGACCAGCTGATGTGGCCGCGCGAGGCGGCCTCGACCGTGACCGTCGCGGCGTTGCCGCCGCTGCCGCTGGCGACGATGTGGGGCGGCAAACAGGTGGGTACGTGGGCTCACGCGGTGCTGGAGAACCTCGACTTCCAGCCCAGAGACGCGGCCGGATCGCCGGTCGAAGTGACCCCGACGGCGCTGCAACCGCAGCTGTCCGACGCGACGGAGCGGTCTCTGATGGCGGGCAATTGCCCCTACGTCCGGCGTGCGAGACCGGGTGAATCGCAGCGGCAGGGAGCGCTGGCGTTGGCGACCGAGCTCGGCGCGCAGCATGGTCATCGCCGCGCCGTGGACCACGAGCTCTTTGTGGCGGCGCTGCCGCAGATCTTGCGTACGCCGCTGTCCGTGCCCGGCCTCGGCGGCCACGTGGCGTTGGCGGCCGGCTATTGCCTTGAGCAGCTGCAAGACAAGGACCGCATCGACGAGCTGGCCTTCGATCTGTCCATGATGGGCGGCGACGACTGGCGACCCGAGGCTGACGGCCACGCGGGGCCACGACTCGACGCTGACGCGCTGAGGCAGGTGTTTGAGCTCCGCGCCACAGGTGGCCCCGCCAGTGACGCATGGGACGGCGCCGACTGGCTCGACGCCGTCTTGGCCCGCGTCGAGGCGAGCGAAGCTGACCACGCAGCCTGGGTACGTGACGCGGTTCCAGCGAGCGGCAACAGGCGGCGTGCGGAACCGCGGCGCAGCACGGTCTTGCCCCGTATCGCGGGGCTGCTGACTGGTTTCATCGACCTGACCTTTCGCGCGGTGTGCAGTGACGGCGAGGAGCGCTACTTCATCGCCGACTACAAGACCAACAAGATCACCTCACCCGGCGACCGCGAGATGCGGCGCGAGCACTACACGCGGCCCTGGTTAGCGACGGCCATGGCGCACAGCAACTACCACCTGCAGTCGCTCATCTACACCCTGGCGCTGCATCGCTTTCTCGGCGAACGGCTAGCGGGCTACGACGTCAACAGCGAGGCCAGCTACAACGCCCGTGTCGGCGGCCACCTCTACCTGTTTGTTCGCGGCATGGCCGGGCCTTTTCCTAGCGCCCTGAACTCAGGTGATGTGAACGCAAGTGATCCGACCTCGAATGACCTAGCGGATGTGCGCGGCGTCTACGCCGATCGCTGGCCGTGGCAGGTGATCCAAGCGTTCGACCGCGCGTTGGACCCGGACTTGTACCGCCGCCGCGCGCGGGCGACGCAGACAGAAGGAGCGGCGTGATGACGACCTCAACCAGCGTTTCCGGTGAAAAAGCGACAATAACCGACCGCACGCGGGTGCCAGCGCCGCCGTTCGCCCACGTCGTGCCGGCGTATCGCGGTCGACAGGTGCGCGTGAGCCAAGCGGCGCTCCTGACCAAGACCGCGCCCTTTCTGCTGGCGGGCGTGCTCCAGGCGTCCGACGTCGCGATCTTGGACGCGGCGGCGGAGCGTTTTCAGCTCGCCGATGACCCGGAGCTGGCCTTGGCGTTCGCCTTTGCGCTGGCGGCGCCGCGGCAAGGGCATCAAGGCGTGGAGTTGACGCAGCTGCGCGCGTGGCTGGGCGGTGGCCGCTACGAGGTCAAGGACGCCGACGGGGCGCCGATCGATCTCCTCGCTGCGTTGCCGCGCGATCTGGCGGCGTGGCAGGCGCGGGTACGGCGACACCCTGCCGTGGCCAACGCGACGCCCCGACCGACGGCGCCCTTCGTGTTTCAGACGACCGAGACCGGCGGTCCTGACGCCCGCACCGAGGGCATGTTGATGACCTGCCGCATGTGGCGCGAGCAGCGGCGTTTGGCGGATGTGCTGATCGGTATGGCCAACAGCGCGGTGGACTGGCGGCCCAGCGCCGAGGAGCTGGACCGACGACTGGCGGAGATCTACGACCAGGGCGACCAAGACGACCAAGCCCGGGACGCGGCGCGGCGCGTGGCGGAGGGGCGGCTCACGGTCATCACAGGTGGGCCAGGCACCGGCAAGACATTTGGCATCAAGCGCGTGCTGGCGATCCTGTTGGAGTCGGCCAAACGTGCCGGCAAGGACCTCGCCATCGAGCTGGCGGCGCCGACGGGCAAGGCCGCGGTGCGCATGGCGGAAGCGATGGCTGACGCGGGTGGACTCGCCGACTTCAGCCCCAACACGAGGCAGACCCTGCAAGGCCTCGAACCGCGGACCCTGCACAAACTCCTGGGGGTGTTACCACATAAACCACAAGGTTTCCGGCATGGAAAAGGCCATCGTTTGGGTGCAGACATTGTGGTGGTCGATGAGGCGTCGATGATCGATCTGCAGATGATGCGGCACCTCGTGGAGGCCATCGCCGACGGCAAGCGGTTGGTGTTGCTGGGCGACCGCGACCAGCTCGCCAGCGTCGACGCCGGCACGGTGCTGGCCGACTTGGTCAGCGGCGTCTTCGTCACCACCGCCACTGACAGCTTCGGACTGCGCGGACGCATCGCGCGCTTGACCCGGTCGTTTCGCTTCGAACAGGCCGCCTCGATCGCCTGTGTAGCCGACGATCTGCAGTCACGCGAGCCAGCGCGCGTCGAGGCGGCCGTCGCGCTGATGTGTGGCGATTCGCCCGAGAATCCGGCCTGGCGGGCGAAGATCGACGCCGATCCGAGGGATGACGTCAGTAGACCGCAGCGGATTCGGTCACTGACGCTGCTGCAGCCGCCCGCTGAGAAGAGGCCCCCCGGCAAAACGCCGCCTGAGAAGATAACCGACGCGCTCAGCACGTCGATCCTCCACGCGCTGCTCGGCCCCTACATCGACCCCGCCGTGGACAACTTGCAGCACAGCAACGGCCAGCCGCACCCTGAGCCGCAGCCCGGCTACGTCGCGCTGTTGTGCGATCGCATGGCGGCGCCATCGAGGAGCGCGGCGGGGTCCCTGACCGACCCGGTGTGGCACGAAGCGCTGCTCGACGCCTTGGCCCGCTATCGCGTGCTGACGGCGCATCGCAGAGGTCCGCGGGGCGTGACGGGGTTGAACACGTGGCTCGCGACGGAGATTCGTAACGTCCTAACGATCGGGCGAACGGGTGCAGACGGCGCGCCGATGACGCCGCGGGCACTTGAGAAATCCGGCAACCACTGGCTCGGCCAGCCGGTGATGGTGACGCGCAACAGCTACGAGGTGAACCTGCGCAACGGCGACATCGGCTTGGTGGTGATGCATCAGCCCGCGCAAGGCCCGCGAGCGCTGTGGTGCGCGTTCCCCGATCCCCGGCTGAAGACGGAGACGCGCCCTGGGGTTCGCTACGTCAGTCTGGCGCGATTGCCCGACCATGAGACGGCGCTGGCGATGACGGTGCACAAGAGCCAAGGTTCTCAGTTTGACCGGATCGCGCTGGTGCTGCCGGCGGAGAGCGGCTCGCCGATTCTGACGCGAGAGCTTGTCTACACTGGGATTACGCGCGCGAAGTGGCGGGTGGATTGGGTAGGCGACCGGGCGGTCTTGGCGGACGCGCTGCGCCGCGGCGTCGGACGGGCCTCAGGGCTGGGGCAGCTGCTGTGGTCGGAGATGGCCACCAACACCGACACACAAGCGCGCTAGGCATCGTGCGGCCCGGACCCACTCGCCTCTCAGTCGTCGTCGCCCAAGTTCGCAGTGCCGACACCGCTGACGCCGCCCACACCAGCGCCGCCTGAGACCTGGCCGTCGTCGTTGAGGTGAATGATCCCAGGGCCGACCGGGATGGAGATGTCGTTACCGTGCGGTCCCTTCTCGCCCGCGATCTGGACGCCACCAGCGACGTTTACGCCGCCGATCAAGGGCACATCACCAACGAGGTCCTTGACCTCCATGCCGGAGTCCGCGTTGACCGCGACGTTGCCGTCACCGTCGCCGTTGATGCTGCCGCCCATACCGTCTGGCGTGGCCGCCGCGACGCCCCAGTTCTGGTCACTGTCCACCGTCGCCGTCACGGAGCCGTTTGGCCCGGCGGCGGTCGCGTTAGCTTGCCACTCCCCGTCGGCGCCCGAGACTTCGGCCTTATTAGCGCCGTTGCTGACGGACGCGTTGAAGCCACCATCGCTGTCGCCGCCGGCCTTGAACTCTGTGCCATCCTTCGTCTTCAGCGAGACGTTGCCCTCAGTCTTGCCGGTCTCGGTGTTGTGGGTCACGCCCACCTTCGCCTTCTTGTAGCTGGCGTCGACGCCGACGTTACCCTCGTTGTCGGCGCTGAGCTTCACCGAGCCGTCGCCCTTCGAGACCTCGACGCTGCCCTTGACGGTGCCGTCGCTCGACGCCTCGACGCTGGCGCTCACGACGTCGCCTTCGACCTCGGCGCTCGCGGACGCGGTGCCGTCAACGACGTTGCCCTCCGCGCCAACCGTAACGCTGGTGCCGGCGACGGTCTGGGTCGTGAAGCTGCCGTCAATGTTGCCGCTCGCGTCCGCTGAGAGCGAGAAGTCGCCGACAGGGGTGGAGAACGTGACGCCGATGCCGCCGCCGCCGCCGCCGCCGGTGAAGACGTTGGGGCTGCCCTCGATCATCTGGCCGGTGCCGCCGCAATGTTTGTCGGAGTCGCCTTGGCGGTGGGCCTTCTTGCCGTTGATGAGGACGGTCGCCGAACCAGCTTTCGCTTTCCAGGTGTTGGGTCCGCAGCACGCCGCGTGGATACCGGGATCGCCGACCCGCACGGCGGGCAGGCCGTTGACGAAGACGTCTGGGGAACCGCCGACGGCTGGACCGATGCAGGGATGTGGACAGGCCGGGCAGCCGTGGCTGTCGGCCGGGACCATGGATTTATCGCCGAGTCGGGCTTGGGGTGGTCCTGCCATCGACGGCTCCTTCGAGGTTGGTTTTGCGGGCGTTTGGGTGTGAATCGACTGAAATCTGGGGCAGTCTCAGGCGTGCGCGGTGCGGGCGCAGGGTGCGATTGTTGTACGGTACCTGACGGGTCGTGCGGGGGAAAGCAGGCGCAGGCGGTTGCGGTGGATCGAGTGGGGTGTGGGGTCCCCGGTGGGTGTTTGGGCTGCGCGGGCGCGTGGTTCAGGTGGCCTCGGTGCGTGAGGCTCCCGCCCAGTATGGCTGGTTTGGGTGAGGTTGAGGCGTCATCGGCTTCGAGCGTGGACCACATCCAGAAAAAAGCGGAAGATTCTCCGAAACAACAGGCCTCCCTTGCAGCGCAAGGTCCAAAAAGGAAGAGTCCAGCGCCCAAGTGCCCGGCCGCCGCGCCACCCGAGGAGCTCCCAATGGCCCTGTCCTTTCCGCTGCGCAAACAACTCCACAGCCTCAAGCGCAGCGGCGCGACCTGGCAGCTCGCCGTGGTTCCAGGCCATGTCGATCTGGCGAACGGAGACCGCGCCTACGTCGCGCTGTGCGTACAGGGCGACGGCAAGATCCGCGCGATCTCTACCACCGATCACGAACCCGATCTCGGCACCTGGGAGCGACTCGTCGTGGAGGCCATATCGAAACCGCCGAAGCCGCTCTCCGCCCAGCGGCCTGCGGCGATTCGCCTGCTTGACGCGACCCAGGCAGTTGCGTTGGGCGACTCCCTGAGAGGCCTGAAGATCACCGTCGAGCACCACGGCGACATGAGCGCCATCGACCGGGCTGTCGAGGGCCTCACCGAACACCTGGGCCGAGGCGCGACCGGGCTGCCGGACAGTCAGCGCGATCTACGCACGCTCGCGGCTGCGTTCACAGCGCAGCGACCGTGGCGCGCCGCCTCGTCGGAGGAGGGGCTACAGCTGACGCTGACCGTGCCGGGCTGGCAACAGGCCGTGGCCGTCGTCATGGGCTCGGGCGGGGAGACCTACGGGCTCGCGCTGTACCGCACCATCGATGGTTTCGAGACCACGTACGCAGGTAGAGCGGTGCACCAGGGAGCCTCCGTCGAATCCCTGGCGCTGCTGCTCGACGATCGCGTCGACGCGCACTCGAGGACCCGCCGGCTGAAGCTCGAGCCGCCCATCTTCGTCTACAACCCGCCGCATCGTGAACCCGAGGCGCTCACCCAAGACCATCACGCCCGCGCGCTGCTGCTGGCCGGTCACGCCGTTCTCGCGTGGGTCACGGCCATGGCTGGGGGGTGGGATAGCGACGAAACGTTTGAGTTCAACGGGGTGCAGCTGCGACCGCTCGATCCGCTAGGTTGGGACGCCATGAGAGAGCCGGCGGCCCCCTCGCCAGCGAGACCTCTGCCAGAGGACGCCAAAGACCGCGCGATGGTGGTGCGGATGCGGGAGCTGCGCGAGATTGAGATGTTTCTCGAGGGCTCGGTAGAGGACGCCAGCGAGAGTCGGCCAGGGCTGCAGGACGCCCTGGATCTCGCCCGAGAGTTTGGCGATGAGTTGATGCCCCCAAACCAGCCGATGTGGGTGTGCGCGCTGCCGTGGCTAGCCCATGAGGTATACGACGAGGATGGCAGCCTCGCTGACGTCATGGGACGTCTCTCCGGCGACGACGACGTCGAGCGGTGGGTGGAGGCCAACCGACGCGCGGTGACCTCGGTGTGGCAGGTTCGCGCGACTCGGCCCGGCGTCGGCGTGTGGCTGCGCGATACGCAAACGGACGATGAGCGTTTTGTGGTCGACATAGATGCGAGCCACACGATGCAGCTGCATACGCTGCTATTTGCCCGCGTCGTCACGATCGAGGGCATCAGCGCGCTGGTGGGAGCGCACCCGGCGGCGCTGCAAGGACGCTATCGAGAGCCCTTCGCCGACCACCTCAAGCAGCTGCGCCACGACGCAGGCGCACGTTCGCAGGTCGCTGTGGACTTCTCATCGCTTGTGTTGCTCTTGAATTGGCATCAGCTGATCACGACAGCGCAGACGGCGTTCGCCGACGCGTCGGCGCAGCGCGCGCTCACCAACACAGACGGAGATCCGCTGCTTTTTGTCGAGGACTCGTTTTCGTGCGAGCCGGGCCAACATACCAAGGTCCGCGCCGCGCTGCGCTCGCTGACCGGCGCCCAGGCGCCTGAGCACGACCCGGATTCGGTGGTGTTCATGCGCGCGGCGCAGACGTCAGCGCTCGACGAGATCGTCTTTGGCAGCGCGCGGCTGCATGGCAAAGGCCTGACGCTCACCACGAACTCGGTGGTTCGGGCGGACGCGCTGCGCAAGTTGGTGGAAGGAAAGTGTGGCGCGTCCATTGGTTTCCGCGCCCGGACCTTGGCAGATCCGATGAGCGACGCGAATGAACCCGAGGCGGCGCCGGTTCAGGAGGTGCCGCCCGACGTGCAGCAGGCCATGCGCGAGATGCGGCTCACGTGGCTGCGGAGGTGGCCGGACGAGGCGCTGCCGGCGCTGGATGGTAAGAGCGCCCGAGAGGCGGCTCAGATCCCGGGGTTGCGGCGTCAGCTCGTCGCGCTGTTTGAGGGTGTCGAGGCGATGGAGGCGCGGCAGGAGCCGGCGCTCCGGCTCGATTTGGCCTCGTTGCGGGCGGAGCTTGGGTTGCCGGCTTTGCCGCAATAATTCGGTTTTCTCTGGTCACAAGCGGGCAGGTACGTGAACGCCAGCCTAGGTCGAGCCGACGTGCTCCCACCTACCCCGCCACAGCCTTCCCGCGCTCAAACAACACCGCCGGCATCGGCTGACGAAGCCGCCAAGTAATCGCGATCGGCCGGCTACCCTGATGACGTACATAGTCCACCAACCCCAGACAGGTAAACGGCGCCGCCACCCCGCGGCTATCCTTGCCGGTCTCGCGCACACAGAGCAGCACGTTCGAACCCTCAGCTTTGTGGTTGAGATAGCGCTGCCCGGTCGCAGATTCAACGCTGGTGACGCTCTGCGACTCCCAATGGAACAACACATCAGAGATCGGATAGTCGCGATAGCTCGTCGATGGCGAGAAGTGTTTCGCGTCCTTGTTGAGCGTCACAAACAGCACATCCAACGCGTTATCGCGGCTCCGCATCACCCCTTCCCGATGGCTCCACGGCTGCTCAGCCGTCAGGTCGCCGAGGGCAGCGCGGATCTCGTCGCGCGTGTAACGGGCGTGCACCCGCAATGGCACGGGCCGCAGCAAACTCAAGTCATGCGTCACGGTCATCGCGCGACTGCCTTGGAGTCTCAACAGCTCAGACAGTTCAAGGCGAACGGCGTCGTGCGACCACAGGTCATCCATCGATCGTTGCAGCGCGCGCCAGGCGGCGGCGTGACCGCGCAGACCGAAGTGCAACATCGTCACCAAACGCAGTTCGCGGGGTTCAAGCGCGCTGATCTGGGGCGGACGTGGCTGCTGGAGCAGCGTGACGTAGGCCGTGACGCGCGCCAGATCGTCGATGTGCAAGAGCGTCTGCAGGCGGGCGAGCAGCGCGGTGTCTTTGTCATTCGAGTTCGAATCAAACCCAGCGCCCCGGCGCAGCGCGGTGAACGTGCGCTTGGAGCGGTACAGATCTTCAGGCTCCAGCACGGTCTGCTCCAGAAACTCCGCCAGCGAGGTCTTCGGGCCCAGGCGCTGCAGCTCGGTGACTAGCTGTTGTTGGGTGGTCGGTAGACAAGCGCGAATGTGGGCGAGCACCCGCTGCCGCGCGACCCGGTCGAAGGTGATGTGACACCCCGCCGGCAGCCGCGCAAAACCCTCCGCGATGCCCTGTTCCAGCCCCTTGCGTGACGCGCCGGTGAGCGCGCGATACCGCAGATCGAAGCGAAATCGCCGATGCTGCAGACCGATGAAGTCGAGCACCGTGCAGCACGGCTTGTCGTCCGACAGTCGCAGGCCGCGGCCGAGCTGCTGCAGAAAAAGCGTCGCGCTGTGGGTCGGCCGGAGCATGAGCAGCGTGTCGACCTCGGGCACGTCGACGCCTTCGTTGTAGATGTCGACCGCAAACAGCACGTTCACCTCGCCCTTGCGGAGCTTGCGCAGCGCTGCGTCGCGGCTGTCGTGGTCGGTCGTGCCCAGCACCGCGAGCGAGGGGATGCCGGCTCTTGTGAAGGCCTCGGCCATGAACGTGGCGTGTTTTCTCGTCACACAAAAACCGATCGCGCGCATCGCTCCCAGGTCGAGAATCTGGGTTCTTAGGGCACGAAGGATCAACGCGACACGGCCGTGGTCTGCAGTGTAGACCCCCTCCAGCGCGGCGAGGTCGTAGCGGCCATTGCGCCAGAGCTCGTCGCCGCGCAGGTCGGTCTCGTCGTTGACGCCGAAGTAGTGAAAGGGGCACAGCAGCTGCTGGTCGAGCGCGTCCCAGATGCGCAGCTCAACCGCCGGTTTTCCGCCAAACCAGCGCAGAATATCGAGGCCGTCGGCCCGCTCGGGCGTGGCGGTCAGGCCGAGCAAGATCTGGGGTTCGATGTGATCGAGCAGGCGCGTGTAGCTCGCGGCGGCGGCGTGGTGAAACTCATCGATGATGACGACGTCAAAGTGGTCTGCTGGCAGCGCGGTCTGTGCGCGCAGGGACTGAATCGACGCGAAGACGTGCTGCCAGCGCACGGGTTTGTGGTTGGCGACGGCGAGCTCACCGAAGGTGCCGTCGCGCATGATTTGGCGGAAGGTGGCCAGCGCTTGCTGCAAGATCTCTTTGCGATGCGCGACGAACAGCAGCCGCGGCGGCGCGGCGTGCTGCCTTGCAATCGCGAGATAATCGAACGCGGCGAGCACGGTCTTTCCGGTACCCGTGGCGGCGACGACGAGGTTGGCGAAGCGGTGGTGCAGCGCGCGCTCGGCGGCGAGCTGCTCAAGCATGGCGCGCTGGTACGGATAGGGGCGAATCTCAAAAGGCGAGAGCAGCGAGGCGGCGACGCTGGCCCCTTGCTCACGACGAACGGCGAGATCGAACTGCGCGGCGTTGTCGGCCTGGGTGTAGGGCTCGAAACGATGCGACTCCCAGTAGGAATCAAACGTCGCGCGGAACTTGCTCAGCAGATGCGGCGACGCGGTCTCAGCGAGGCGGACGTTCCACTCAACGCCGTCGAGCATCGCGGCGCGGGAGAGGTTGCTGCTGCCGATGTAGGCCGTGGAATAGCCGGATTCGCGGTGGATCAGCCAGGCCTTGGCGTGCAGGCGCGTGGTCTTGGACTCGTAGGCGACGCGGATCTCGGCGCCGAGGGTCTCGAGGCGATCGAGCGCCGCGCGTTCGGTGCCGCCCATGTAGGTGCTCGTAAGGACCCGAAGCGTCCCGCCGCGCGCGGTCAGCGCCTGGAGCGGGCCGAGCAGCAGACGCAGACCGTGCCAGCGGATGAAGGCGCAGAGGAGATCGACACGATCGGCGGAGGCGAGCTCGGCGATAAGGGCTGGGCCGATGGCCTCGTCTCCTGAGGCGTTGGTCAGTAAAGCGCTCTCGGACAGGCGTGTGTGGGGTCTCAGCGGTGGCTCGGGCTGCAGCGGCGGGCGTTTTCGAACCAGCGCAGAGAGCTCCCGCGGCGGGGTGTGAACGTGCTCGGCGGGGAGCGACTTGGCGGTGGAACTGGGCGCGTGCTGCTGCATCACGACGAGCAGCGCGTTGGTCAGCGCGACCTGTTTTTCTGGGTCCTTGGGTAGCGCGCGGCCGAGGACTCGGGCGAGGTGGCTGGCGAGGACGGTTGGGAGTTGGTCGGCGGAGAGTGAGTCGGTGGTGGCGGACCAGCCGTCGACGGCGAGGTGATCGAGGGCGCGCTGCACCTCGCTCGTGAGCAGGCGCTCGTGGAGGCCTTCGGCGAGGGAGGGGGCGTCGGGTGGGTTGAGCATGGCGCCAGGTTGGCGGGTTGTGGGGGCGTGGGCAAGGGGGCCGCGCAGCCCCACCTGCTGGTCGGATGATTCGTCAGGTGGTGGCCGCTTAGTCTGTCGTTTGGGCATGCTTTGCCGGGTCACCACCGACCGATTGCGAGCCTGTGCCTGATGATGCTTTTCGACACACCCCGAGCGCACCTGAACGCCGAGCTGCTGCGTGTCCAGCATTGGCTACGGCGCTATCAATGGCGCCATGCCGCGCGCTACAAGCCCTCCAATCAGGGCTATTTGCACGCGTTCGTGACGGTCGAGGAGATGGCCCAGATCCTCGGCGCCGAGCCCGATGCCCGCATCGCACCGGACGATAATCTCGCGCTGCTCGACACGCAGGTACGCGAGCGGGTGGCGGCGTCCAGCGACGCCGGCTGCATCTTACCCCTCCAGCAGCTGCGCACGCGGCTGCGTCTCGACCAAGCCGGCTACGACCTCGCTATCGCGCTCATCGCGCCCGAGGTGTCGGTCGACATGCAGCGCGCGTACCGTCACGCCTACGCCGACTTCACGCAGAAACACGGCACCTGGCCTTTCTTTGTCGAGCTGCTCGCCGAGGCGGGCCATGGCCCTGCCGCGATCGAGCGGTGGCTGCGGCCTGACGGCGGGCTGCAGGGTGGCCTCGTCGACCTGGGCGCCGCGCTGGTCGAGGCCACGCAAGGCGCGCTGGAAGACGCGCCGCCCTCGCGCGTCACCGTCATGGCTGCGCCACGGTTGGTGTCGTGGGCGCTGCATGGCGACGCGGTGCAGCCACGCCTCTCACCGGCCCTGGAGCGTCGCACCGCGACCGACGAGCGCTTGGTGCTGCCCACCGACGTGCTCGGCAACCTCATGCAGGCGCTCACTTGGCTGCGGGGCGGCCCGCGGCGCCGACTGATGCTGATCGGTCCAGAGGGGGCAGGACGTCGGGCCCTCGTGACGCGCTTCGAAGGTGCGCTGGTGGCGCTCGACATGGCGCGACTGCCGGCCGATCAGCACGATCGCGAGCGGTTGTTGCGGGACGTGCGGCTCGAGGCGCGGCTCGCCGATACGCCCCTGTATCTGCGTCAACTCGACAGCCTGCCGGGCGAAGGGGCGACGGGCGCCGAATCGACGGTCCTCGACGACCTGCTCTTCAGCGACGAGCCGTTGATCCTGGGGGTTGAGCGCGGCATCCGAGGGTTGCGCGCGCGCCTGGGCCAGTCCGACGGCCAAGTCCTCGAGGTGCGTCTGCCGATGCCCACGGGTGCGGATCAGCGCGAGATCTGGCGTGTGGTCGCGCCGCCCGCCGAGAGGCTCGAGAGCGGCGTCGACTTCGAGCGATTGGTCGCTCACTACAGTCTCACCGGTGGCGCCATGCGTCATGCTGTGTCCGCTGCGAGCGCCCAGGTAGCTGGCAGCGCCGCGCCCGTTATCAGCGCCGAGGCCATGACGCAGGCGCTGCGCAATCAGCTGAGCCACGCCCTCGGTGACTTGGCGACGCGTGTATCGACCCAATTCCAACGCAAAGACCTCGTCGTCGAGCCGCGCGTGACCCAGCAGCTGAGCGAAATCGTCGCGCTCTTCCGAGACCGCGAGACCCTCATGACGCGCTGGGGTTTCGATCATAAGATGCCTTACGGTCGTGGGTTGACGGTGCTATTCGGAGGTCCTCCCGGCACCGGAAAGACCATGGCCGCCGGCGTGATGGCGGCTGAGCTCGGATTGGAGCTGTTCAAGGTCAACCTCGCGCAGGTGACGGACAAGTACATCGGCGAGACGGAGAAGAAGCTGGAGCGCATCTTCGATGAAGCGGGCCGTGGCCAGGCCATCCTGCTCTTCGACGAGGCGGACAGTCTCTTTGCGCGCCGCACGGAGGTGGCGACGTCCACCGATCGGTACGCCAACGCCGGCGTGAACTATCTGCTCCAACGTATGGAGGCGTACGAAGGCATCACGGTGCTGACGACGAATCTGGAGGGCAACCTCGACCCGGCGTTTCAGCGTCGCATCCGATTCAAGCTGGCGTTTAGCGAGCCCAGCGCGGACCAGCGCCACGCCCTCTGGGAGTCGATGCTGCCCGCCGCGACGCACCGCCTCGACGACATCGACGTGGACGAGCTCGCCGAGGACTACCAGCTCGTCGGTGCCGACATTCTGGGTGTCATCTACAAAGCCTCCGCCCGTGCGGTGGCCACCGGCGTGTTGTTAGGACACGAACTTCTACTCGCAGCGGTGGAAGACCTTCATCGTGAGCGGGGCATCGTCGCGCGTCGTCGCCGCTCGCTGTTTGACGATCCCTAGCCGCCGCGCCCTCACCCTCGTTTGCGCCGTCCGTTCCGGCGCTGGCATCAGCCCTGCCTCACAGGAAATCTCATGAGTGACAAGAACAAGAACACGCCAAAAAATCAGGCGCCTCTTGAGAAACAGGCGCCAAAAACCGAGGCGCCGGTTGAGAAGACCGACGCCAAGGACAAGCTCGTTCAGAGCGATGTGAACAAGGCCGAAGGGCTCGATCGCGAAGAGAACAGCGACAACCAGCTTGAGGGGTTCGGCCCGCTGCTCGACAAGAAGAAGGTGGCGATCCAAGTCGAACCGCCCGCCAAGACGGAGCCCGGCAAGGAGGAGCCGATCGGCGAAAAGGAGGTCATCGAAGCGGGCGCGCAGGAGGAGGTGACCGCTGAGGTCGAGGTGCCCGCGGCGGAGGTGAAGGGGGGCGTGGGTGGACCCGAGACGATCGATCCAACGCTGGAGACCGTGGGGCTGATGGCGCAGCCGATCCAGCTGAGCGCGGGGCTGCCGCCGGTCGCGACCTTGCCGAGTTTGCAGGTGAAGGCGACGGCGGATCCGGCCCACGTGGCGAGCGCGGCGCTGGTGAAAGACGTGGCGAACGACATCGACGGCGGCCGTAGCGGTTTGAAGGCGCACATCCTCTCGCTCGGTAGCGATCTGAAGGTGACGGCCATCGAGCAACGCTCAAAAATGACGAACGCTGCGACGGAGCAGACCTTCGCCATTCAGCGTGCGGCGGCGGATGCGGGTTCGGAGGTCGCCAACGCCTTCATCAAGCAGAAGACGGCGGCCAAGCTGGTGGTCGGCAACGCCAAGATCACGGCCGCCCTGGATATCGACAGCAAGGTCTCCAAGCAGCGCGCTCAGTTGACGGCGCAGAAGGCGCGGATCACGCAGCTAAGTGTGTCGGTGCCCAAGGCGATTGGAGCGAAGTTCGATGCCTTAGGGCTCGAGTTCAAGCGCGCAGCTGCGGCCGCCATCGCGAGCGCCCACGCCAGCGGGAAGGCGACGCAGCAGGCGCTCCAGGTCGCCACGGCCGACAAGGCTGCAAATGACTATGAGAAGCGGAAAAACAAGGCTGCAGGCGACGCGGCGGTGTTGGCTGCAGAGGACGCGCAGGCTGCGATTGCGAAGACGCTAGAAGAGAACCTGGCGATGATCCCCGCGGTGCGCGACGGCTTTGTGGCGGCGGCGAAGAAATCAGTAGGCGAGATGGAGGCGCGTATCAACGCCGAGCTGGTGAAGGTCGACACGGCCAGCACGGAGTCGAAGAAGTCGCTGGAGGCCGGGATGTCCGGGCTGGAAGGTGCTTTTGTGACGGAGTGCGACACCATGGTCAGCAACGCCAAAGGGCAGATCGCGGTGGAGGCCGAGGCGCTGATCGCAGAGCTGGACGCTGGCGTGAAGGCGTATCAGCAGACCATCGAGACGAGCCTGGAAGCGACGCAGGCCCAGCTCACGGAGTCGGCCGCGTGGGCGGACAAGCAGTTCGCGGGCCTCTCTGAGCGTTTCGCGGAATGGACGCAGCTGGTGGACAGCGCCGACCGTGCGACGCTGAAGACCTTTCAATCCGACCTCGCCTCGGCGCAGGCGCAGACGCAGGCCCAGTTCTCCGACCATGTGCTCATCATCGCCGCGTCGCTGGTGCGCGAGACCAACAATGGCATCGACATGGTGCGCGAGCGGGGCGGCAACGCGACCAGCACGCTGACGCAGGTCGGAGCGCGCCTAGCTGGCGGCATCCCCCAGCTCACCGACGGGCTGGCGACGGCCGCCACGACTATCGCGGCGAAGGCGACACAGCCGCTGGACACCATCCTCGCGGAGACGGGCCCGTCGAGCGCGGCGATCGAGGCTGACCTGGCCGCGTTGGAGAAGGCACCGGAGACGGTCGGCGGCTTGACGCAGCAGCGGGCGCAGGAGTTCGGCGGCGCGGTGACGCAGATCGCCACGACGCTCCTCGACACAGAGACGGCGGGCGCTATCGCGACGGCGCAGGGCAAGGTCATCAAGAAGCCCGGACGCTGGACGTGGGCGCGGGTCCTCACGGCCATCGTCTCCGTAGTCGCCTCGGCGTTCACCATCGCGGGTCTGGTCGCGTGGGGCTTACCGGCGGCCGCGACCATCCTGCTCGCAGGCACGGCGTTCACCGCCATCGGTCAGGTCAAGCAGACGATTCAGGCCATTATGGCGGGCGAAAAGCTGACGTGGGCGAGTCGGGGCAAGGAGGCGGTGCTCAGCTTCGCGACCGGAATTCTGGCCTCGATGGGCGGCTTGATGATGGCCGCGGTGCCGCTGAGAGGGGTCCTCAGCATCATCGACCTCTCGCCGGTCTTCGTCGCGCTGAAGGGCTTCTTCTCGTGGGCGGCCGAGTCCCTCGTCGGCAAGATCGCGGTGCGATCGGTGCTGGGCATGCTGCCCCGCAAGATCGACGAGCTGATTCAATGGCTGGGCAGCAAGGGGCCGGTCAAGAAGAAGAAGGATCCCATGATGCTGGCGGCGGAAGACGAGGTCGAACAAACCTCGCTGGAAGCGCGGATCTCGCGTTCGGTCGCGGCGGACAACACGGCGGCGATCAAGGGTGGCAAGATGCTGCCGGGCTCGGGCACGGTGGCCACGATCGGTCACGTCATCAAGGGCACTATCGGAGGCTAACCCATGCACGACGTTACCGACCTGTGGTTCGATCCGATCGGGGAGCGCTACTTCGCCGGCGCCAACGATGGGGCCCTGCCGCCGGCTGGCGTGGTCACGCTGCGGCGGCTGGCGCACAGCGCGTCGGAGGAGGCGCGCGCTGTGCTGGTTGACGCCGACATCGACGGTCTCACCACCGTGAGCAATGACGACGCGACAACGGCGCTTAACGCCTACTTCGACACACTGGAGCAGCAGAGCGGGGAGGGCTTCATGGCGCTCTTTCCCGATGAGGCGGCCGTCGAGGGGTTGAACGTGAACCTGCTGCCTGAGGAGCCGGAGGCGATGCTCGAGACCGTCGGCGCCTGGCTGCTCGATCCAGCACGCGTTGGCGCCGCGCTGACGCAATTGAAGACGCTGACGCTGCGGCTAGCCAACGGACTAGAGCTGGTGGCCGGCGCCGAGGATGAGGCGCTGCAGGCCCGGATCTCCGGCGTGCGAGACCTCTCCAAGACCTTGGGCGAGATGTCGCACGAGCTGGGCCGACGGCGGATCTTTGGTGATGACCGCAAGATCAAGGCGTTGGTGAAGCAGCTCGAGGCGGCGGTGCCGGTGCTGACGCAGGAGCGGGAACAGCGCCGGGCGTATCGCGTGTTTCGCGCGCACTTGAAAGACATGCCCAACTGTCTGCGGGACGTGGATCCGGCTACAATTTTCCCGTAGACCGCTCCGATGCGAGACTTCGACACCCTCACCTACCTGCGCGCAGATCCGAGCTATACGCAACTCCGAGCCGCGCTGCTGGCCGGCTACCGGGAGGTGCGTAGGCTCGATGCCGCGCAGGAGCGCGCTATCGAGGACTCCTTCGCCCTGCGCCGGCTACACATCTGGTTGTGGGTGTTGGCTCGCATGGCAGACCACCCGACCTTTCGCGAACGTGCGCGCGGTATCACTGAACGGGCGGTGGCGAAAGTCCAAGGGATGCCGCCGCCGGCGCCAAGCCACTGCGGCACCCAACCACAGCCGCCTGCGTTGACTACCCCCCACCCCCACCCAGATCCGCCAACAACACCCCCAACATCTCCTCCTCCTCAACCCGCGCCCGCCCTGACATCACCTCACCCAAGCGCAGATCCCACGGCGTCTCCGGCAACACCACCGGTTGCACCACATTCTCCGCCACCGCCGCGAGGTAGCTCTCCGCATCAAAACGCCAAGGTATAGCACCGAGCCGCCGGATCACCGCGCCGCCGATTCGCAGGCCATCTTGGTCAAAGTCTGCCCGCGCCCAAACCCGGTCACCACACAGCGCCATCAACCGCCAAAAAGCGACGCTCGGTTGGCCCTCGGTCGCGACAAGCGCAGCGCTCCCGGCGCCGAGTCGCTCCGCGGCCATGCGCACGATGGCGGGGTTCTCACAAACAAAAACCGGCATGTCCGACACCAGCGTCGGCGTCGCCTGGACCAGCTGGTGCAGCGTGAGTCGCACCGGCATGCCAATGGCGGTCGATGCGTTCAGGAGGTCATCGACCAACCCCGTACCGGTGGCGCGGACGTTGAGCAGCAGGACCGTGGAGGTCAGGTCGTCGAGCGCCACGCCGAACTGCGCCCAGAGCTCGCGGCGAGCGAGGGTGGTCGTCGGGGGTTCGGTGTTCACTCGCAACGCTAAAGCGCCGAGAACAAGGCCTTCCAGCGGGGTTTGCGACAGCGCCTTGGTGCCACCAGCGTGTCGACTCGCAAACACCGGCATCGCCGTGCTCGCCGCCGGGAGGGCCTCCAGCACGGCCGTCGCGCGGTCCAGATCGGCCAGCGAATCCATCGTCAACAGACGCGTCACTCGGCCACGCTTCAGCCGCTCAAGCCACCGCACATACCAGCCCTCCGCGGCGAGCGGGCCGGCCAGGAGCCGATGGAAGGTCTCGTCCAGCTTGCGTTCGCGCTGCGCCGCCTCGAGCGGACGGTCTCGCAGCGGTCCGCCGGCGCGTTCCAACCACGCGCGCAGGCCTTGCCCGGTGGCGGCGAGCAGGCGCTCGTCGAGGTGGTGCAAGGAGACGGTCAGCGCTTTTCCGGAGAAGTGTTGGCCCAACAGCCCGCCGATGTGATCCCGCTCTTCCGGGCTCGGGTTCACCAGGCGCGTCTTTGCCATCGCGAGGGCGTCGGGCTCGCGCTCAAGCCGCTGCCGCGCTTGGCGGAAGAGGCGGTCGAACCCTGCGCCGAGCAGCGTCTCTGCGGCGCTCACGCGAGGCCGCCGTCGACCGTCTCGTGGCCATTCCACAAGATCGGCCAGGCGCTCACCGCGCGGGTGGCTTCGTCGTGGGCCAAGTCGTAGTGCATCACCGCAGGTAAGAACGGCTCGGTGACCCAGAGGTTGTGACCGGTGAGGAACCAATCCAGGTCGAACGCCGCGGCCAAGCGCAGCAGCTCCGGCGTGCCGGTCTCGTCGATCCCGGCAAAAGCTTCATCCAGCGCGATCAGTCGGGGGCAATCCGGCCGCGCGGTCTTAAAGTGCGCGTGCGCGGCGGCAAAGAGCGGCAGGTGCACGGTCGCCGCCTTCTCGCCGCCGGACAGCTTGCCGTGGCGTGCGGCGGTCAAGCGCTCTTCTTTGCCGTTGGCGTCCAGGAGCAGCAGGTCAAAACGATGCCAGACGCGGTAGTCCAGCGCGCGAACCAAGATCTCCATGTAGGTGCGATCGGGGTTGTCGCGTCGCTCCAGCTGCACCTCTTCAGACAGCAGCTCCCGCATCCGGCCGATCTTATCGGTCGAAAGTGAGGGATCGAACTTCAACAGCTCGAGCAGCTCTCGCCGCGTCGGATCCACATCCGGCAGGGCACGCCACCGGATGCCGAGGTGCTTGCCACTAGCGAGCCTGCAGGCGCGCATCGCCTGGTCCATCTGGCTGCACAGCGCCCGCGTCTCGGCGATTCGGTCCCGCAGCCGCCCGATGAGCGACTTGAGCAGATGCGCTTCGAACACCTTCTTCTCGCTCTCTTGCAGCAGGTCGCGCACACGCTCCAAACGCTCGGCGATGCGGCGCTGAAACGAGGCCACGTCTGATTCGCCGGTCTCATCAGCGATGCGCACGACGATGACGCCGTCCTCGTAGCGATGGCTGTGGTGGTAACGCGCGCCCAGGGCTTCATCCAGCCTGTCCAAGCTCGAGTGCAGGCGTGTCTCCGTCGCCTTGAGCTGCTCTGGTGTGCTCGACACGTGCTGCACAACGGCGGCGAGGCGCTGCGAAAAGGGGGCCTCATCCGCGCTGACGCCGAGAGTCTGGGCGATGGCGGTCGCTTGAAAGGGCGCCAGTCGCGCCATGGCGTCGGCGAGATCGCGCTGTCGCTCTGGCAGCTGCTCGCTGAAGAGCTCGGATTTGGTCACGCTGGTCGCGCACGCGACGACGGAGACCTCGCGGGCGTGGTTGGCGGCCTCGGCCTCGGCCTGCGCTTGGCGCCTAGCTTGCGTCGCGGTGGCGAGTTGGGACTGGATCTGCTTCAGCTCGGTGCCCAACCCAGCTTGTAGGGTCGCGTAGCGTTGCTGCTCGGCGTCAAACGCCGTCTGCGCTTGCTGCGTGGCCACGGCCTGCGCGTCGCGCTCATGCAGCGCGCTTTGGTGGCGTTCGCGCGCTTGCGTCGAGGCCTCTCGCCGCTCCAGGCAGCGCGCTAGGGAGTCGGCATAGGTGCGAAGCGCGCGTTGGGCGTCGTCGATGTGCTGCGCCAACGCCCGCAGCGCCTTGGCGTCCGCGGCGAGGCCATGCTGGGCGGCGACGGCGCGAAACGCGCGATTGGCTGTGTCGCGTTTGCGCTGCTGCGCATCTCGGCCGCTTTGGGCCTGCGCTTTGGCGGCGGCTTTGCTGGTCGCGACGGCCAAAGTCGTCTGCGCGCCCGAGCGGTGTTGCCGCACGTCAGCGTAGGACGGCAGAGACTGCCGCGCCTGCTTCAGCTCGGCGACGGCTGCGTCGAGCCGCTGTTCGTCCGCCCGGGCGGTGTCACGGGCCAGCGCCTCTGCGCTGCGCTCGCGCCCCAGGGCTTCAATGCGCAGCGCGCGGTGGTGCGCACGCGCGGTGGCGCCGATGTAGCGGGCGCGCGCCGGTTGGTGGGCGCCGGCCAACGGTCCGAGCGCGAACCCGCCATCGAGGCCGATATGCACGCCGGCGTCGACCATGGAGATACCGCGCAACAGGGCGGTGACGTGGTCGGTGGAGACGCCCGCCGACTCCTCCGGGACCAACACATCGGCCAAGGTTGAGGTGGCGAGCGACGGGCGCAAGCGCAGAAACGTGTCGTCATTCTCAGGCGCCTTTGCCTCACCGGGCTGCATCGCAATGTCGGGCGCAATGTCGGGCGCACTATCCGGCGCACTATCCGGCGCACTATCCGGCGCACTATCCGCCGCGACCCAGGCATCGAGCAACCCCGACGCCAGCAGCGCGCCCTCCAAGGTGGCCTGCTGCGCCAGTGGCATCCCCTCGGCGAAGCGAATCAGCCGCCACAACGGCGCCCCAATTCGACCCTCTCGCGACGCACGTCGCGACGCAGGCACAGGCGGGGCGTCGTCTTTCTCGGCCCGGATGCGCTGCATCTCGCCGTCGATCTCCGCGATGCGCGCCTGATGTGCTGCGGTGGCGTCTCTCCGGTCCTTGCGCGCCTCAACCAGCGCTTCATTGAAGCTGCGCCACGCCCCATCCACCACGCTGCGCACGTCTTGGGCGTCGCTCGCCGCGGTCGCGACCTGCAGCAGCTGCGTCAAGTCGATTCGCCCCTGCGGCTGGGGTGAGAGCTGACCGTGCCAGGCTTCAAGGGCCTGCAGGTAGGCAGCGACGGCCGCCTGGAGCGCCGCCGCCGCCGCGCGCTGATCCGCTTCTGCGGCCTCCAGGGCAGCGATGTGCTGTTGCAGCAGCTCCTCGGCGGTCGTCAAGTCGGCGTCCTCCCTCTCGACCAACGCAAGCGCCGCCAGCGCGCCATCTACTGAGGTCTTTGCGACGCGCAGGTCGATGCGCACGGCGTCGACGGCCACTGGCTTCGCGACCGCCACCTCGGCCAAACCGCAGTGGGTCGAGAGGGCGGCGCGGGCCTCATCCATCGCCTGTTCTGCGCGACGATTCCGATCCTCCGCCGTGCGCAAGACATCGCGCTCGCGGACGACCTGCTGATCGCGCTTTTCGAGTGATATCACGGCATTTTTACTGACCTGCGCCTTGGTGGCGAGGTGATCTTGGGCGTCCTGCAGCTGGCCTTGATTCTTGTAAGCGTCGTGCTGCTTGAGCGCGTCGATCCCCGACTGATGCACCGCGGCCCGGCTCGTCGCCGCGTCGGTGAGCGCCTGCTGGGCGACGATCGCCGCGCTGTGTCGTTCGATCTCGACCGCCAGCGTACGAAGCTGTGCGGTCGTCTCCCGCACGCGCTGCGACTTTTCTTCGACATCGACCAACCGCTGCTGCGCCCGCGCCCGCAGGTACGTTCGCCAGATCGTGACGAGGTCGGCCACGGCTTTGTCGGCGCGCTCAAGCTCCGAGAGGTCGCGCTGACTCGACTCCAAGTTGTCCAGCGCAGCCGCGCTCGAACGCAGCAGGCTCGGGTCCACGGTGCGCAGCCCCTCCGACAGCACGGTCGACAGCGAGTCGGGATCCAACTCCTTGGCCAGCTGCGGCCGACGCAAGGTGAGGATGAGCTCAATCATGGCGTCGTAGCGCTCGCCCTCGTAGCCAAACAACGCCTGATTAACGGCCTTGCGATGCGCCTCGCGGGTGTTGAAGCACTGCGTCTCGCCAAGCGTTCGGCGCATGGCCTTTCGGGTCATGGGCACGCGATCCTCGTCGAGTAGATGCAGCGTCTCGCCGACCACGTGCTGCGTCACGAAAAACCAAGTCTCCGGGCGCGAACGCTTGCTATCCGTCCGCAACCCGACACCCACGGTGACGACTTGTTCATCCTTGCGGAACTCCAGCCAACAGTAGCCGCGTCGTTGCTTGTCGCCGCCGTAGAGCAGGTTGCTCTGCATGGTCCGGTCCTTGCCGGAGAAAGGATCGAGACGCCGCGCGTCGATGCTGCCGTCGAGCACAAAGGGCACCAACAGCTCCAGGGCCTTGGTTTTGCCTGAGCCGTTCGGGCCGCGCAGGACCAGTCGGCCGTCGGCAAAATGGAACGCCTGCTCCTCGTAGTCCCACACACCGATGATGCCGGCTCGTGTCGGTTGGAAGCGGCTCATCAAAACCCCAGGGTGAGTTGGTCGACGTGCGCCGCGGCGGTCTGAATACGGACCTCGCGAAAGCGGGCCAGCGCTGGCATCAACACGATCCCGCCAGGGACGCTTCGCACCAAGTCGTGGGCCGTCAAGACGATCAGCGCGTCTCTCAGAAACGGACCGGGATGCGCTGCGTGCTGCTTCGTCAGATTGGCACGAAGCTCGGCCACGAGGGTCGTCGCGACCTCTCGGAGGGTGCGCTGTGCGACAAAAGGCCGTTGCTGTCGGGCGCGAAGCGGCGTAGCAGCTTGCCCGCCAAGCGCGACGGCGATGCGCGCGGCCAGCTCATCGGAGACCTCATCGCTATGCGGCGCGGCGAGCAAGGGCAGCGTTGGCGGTGGCGTCGCCGGCGCTGTGGACGCGAGGGCGCAGAGCTGCGCGGCCAACAGCAACGCGGCCTGATTTCCTGCGCCGCCAGCGGGAAAAGGCACGTCCGAGAATCGACGGCCTGGGTCGATCAGCGCCAGGCCCTCGCGGCGACGCTCGAGCAGGCCACCCGTGAGCTCCTCCAGGGTGGCACCAAGCTTGCCGGCCTCGCGTTTGAGGTAGGCGCGCTCATCGTCGCCGAGGTCTTGAAAATAGACTACAGGCTGCTCAAGCAAACGTCGCACGAGGTGCTGACGCCGCGCGCGTCGGGTCGGATCGCGGCCGAGATCGACGCGGTCTTGGTGCAGGAACTGGGGCTGGTCGTCGGCGCGACGCACGGCGACGGGAAACAGCCGGCGACACACGGTGCGGTCGATATCGTACAGCGCCTCGCCGCCCCCATCGCTCTTCTCCCAGGCCTCCCGCGAGCCGTCGGTCAGCTGCACGGCGCCGAGCTCTTCGAGGACACGCACGGCGTGACCCAGCGCGAGTCGGGCGTGGTGTTGATCGGGGTCAAAGGGCAGGTTCGGGATCGCCGCGGCGGCCGTCCGCACACGCGTGGCTAGGTCTGTGAGCGTCGTCTGCTTGCCCAGTCGCTCCAGCGCGGCGAGCACCAGCGCCACGAGCGCATAGCGCATGCGATCGAAGGCGCGGTCGCTCGGGGTCCGAAACACCGGCGAGTCGGAGAGCTTGTCGATGCGCCGAATAAGCGCGACGGAGGTGCGACTCACCTCGACGCGGTAGCCAGCGAGGTCACTGAACGAGGCCGCCAACGGTGCCGCGTAACGCCGTAGATTCCGCCACTCGCGCTCGCCGACCCGCTTCTCCGTCACGATGCCGTGACCAAGCAAGATCCGCGCGGCGCGCTGTAGATCACCGAGCTCGGAGCTGCGCACGTCCCTCATGCGGACACCTGCGCCTGAGCGGACGACTCGACCGTCAAGTCGAGCCCCTTGAGACACAGCACACCACGAACGGTCGGCACCCACGTGTCGCGATCGGCGTGGGTCAAGGTCATGCGCAAGCGGCCGCGCACCGTGTGGGCCGTTGTCGACGTCGCGGTGCGGGCGTGCAGCGCACGAGAGAGCAAGCGCAGCAGCACCTGCAGCTCTGCGGCGGCGAGCGGTTTGAGGTGGAGCAGCGAGTTCACCAGCGCGCCGGAGGCCGCCCGATCGACGTCTTGGCGCGCCTGCTGACGCCGTCGCAGGTGACGCGACGCGGCGGCGCGGTCCGCGATGGGTTGCGGCGGCCCCGGCGCTGACGTGCGCCCGCGCTTACGCAGCGTCGTGTCCACCGGCGCGGGCGGCGCATCCCACCAGCTCGTCGAGGGCTCCACGTCCTCATCAACGGTGAAGGTGCCAAAGTGACGCGCACGGGAGACCCCAGACGTGGCGCCCGCCAGCGCATGGGCGGTCGCGTCGTCGGGGCAGGCCATGAACCAACCGGCGAGCTCTTCGAGGCGCGACGCCCGGCTCACGCCACCGGCCGTCGCGTCAAACACACGGCGCAGCAGGGTGGTGAGGTCATGAATCGCGCGGGTGGTGCGCTCATCGAGTGACGCCGCTTGCGAGGGCCTGCCGGGCGTATCCTCAAACCAAGCCACGACACCAGCCAAATGCTGTTCGGCGCGCTCCCGGGCACGCTCCGGCCCAAACGCCGCGCCGCTGGCGGCCGCCGCTAGATCCAGCAATCGCGCGCGCTGCGGCAACAAGGCATGCACCGCCGCCGACAACAAGGGCCGATGCTCCGCCAAGGTGATGAGGAAGCCGTCTAGATGGCCTAATAGACGCTTTTTGTGGCTGATAAAGGCCTGCGGATCAGCCTCCCACGACAGCGCCAGCTGGCTGGTGGCGATGAGAAAGCGCTGCGCGTGGTCGGCGAGGTCCGTCAACATGCGATGCACCTCATCGAGGTGAAGCCCGACACGTTCAGCGTCCTGCTGCGCGACGGCGTCGGCGAGGCGCTTGAGCTCATCGAGCACCTTGGGCAACACGAGACGCCGCAGCTCCGCTTCGCCCGGTTGCGCAGCCATCACGTCATGCACGGCGCGCGTCGCCAGCCAGCCGAGTTCTGTCATCAGGTAAACCGAGCGACGCTGGCGATACTCGGCGATCGTACGAACCCGTTGGTCATCCTGAATGCGATCGAGCACGCCCCACGAGACGAGCTGGTCGAGCTTCTGCAGGGCGTCGTCTACGGACTCCAACCCATCGACACGCGCGACGACGCCGGTCGCGCCGAGCTGGAGCAGGGTCTGCTCGCGGGCGCTGTCGAAGGCCTTGAGGATCGCGAGGTAGACGTGGCGGTTTTCGGCCTGGGTGAAGGCGAAGAGCAGCAGGCGGCGATCGGTGAGGC